>ERZ779669.228-NODE-228-length-36262-cov-10.261358_pt1 | contig 36262 bp, 49 predicted proteins | sample MGYA00511372_ERZ779669 | MGnify/ENA primary metagenome ERZ779669 (study PRJEB29588, sample SAMEA1967891) | human gut metagenome | biome: human gut; feature: human-associated habitat; material: faeces | place: Denmark | collected 2008/2010 ... | reverse complement strand
TTAGGACGCAAGATTTTCATTCTTGAAAGGGGGGTTCGATTCCCCCACGGGCTACTCTCTGAAAAGCTGCTTCACAGAATTGTGAAGCGGCTTTTTTATTTTTCCTGAATTGCAATTTTCCCAATAAAAAGGCGTCCGAAGAGCCAATGCTTTTCGGACGCCCATATATAAAGGTTATTTTTAGCCTTATCGGCTATCATCAGAAGATGACACCCAGACGGAAACCCACCTGATTCTGTCCTTCCACATCGAAAGTCAGCGTCTGAGTCTTGTTCGTTGCATAACTGTAATAGCCAGCTACATGGAATCCCCACTTCTTGCCTGTAGGATAAATCTTCACACCGATTTCAGGAGAAACATAAAATCCCCAAGACTTGTCGTACACACCTCCACTACCGAAATAAGTAGTATAACGGGCAAACATAGTACCTGCCTTCACTCCGATGTACGGCTTCACATAACGGTTGGTCGAAAGGTTATAAGCCCCCATCACCCCAAACGGTATCTGAAAAGCCGAACGTTGCTGGTCGGTGGTCAATGATTCCGTAGGAGACAATGACAAAGTCTGTCGGTCCACATACTTATGATTGGTATGATAAGAAGCAAACACTCCCACCTCCCAACGCGGAGTCAGTTCATAACCCAGTTCCACATTCATTCCCCATCCGCTCAGTTTATCAGCAAAATCAGTGGAGAACGGAGCATTCACCTGCCAGTCAATCTTCAAAGTCGTCTTGCTGACATCATATTGTGAAAATCCTTTTACGGCAACTCCCAGACACATGAAAGCCACCATCGCGATTCTTTTCAATACATTCATCTTCATTTGAAATTCCTCCTCTCGTGTTAATTGACCGATTTAATATAAGGTGACTGCTCAAAAGCCTGAACCACGGCATTCTGCAGCATCCTCTGATTGAACTGTCCACTATACTGGAATCCGGAAGCACTGGCATACCATACCACCGGAAGGTTCTTCTCCGTTCCGTCGGCTCCGGCAGAAAGATTCACCATTTCCATCACCAGCGTATTCGTGTTATAAGAATACGATACCGGATAAGGGTAATACCATCCGGACCACGGGCCCCAGAAGCCATAGTCCCACCAGCCGCCCCAGTAACCACCGGAAATCACCTGAGTGGTCTGAGCCACGTAGGAAAGCTGCACACCTACACTGGCTTCATCTTTTTTCTCCGGGTCAAGGATACGAGTATATCCCCTGCTGTTCATTTCTTCAGCCACTTCATTGATGATAGCTTTCGCATTTTCATCCTTCCAGTAAGTAGCACGATGTCCTCCCGCTTCCAAAATACTATCCGGCAAGAAATAAGTCTTGTAGCTACCAAAATCGGCATCCTTGTCATAATCGGTATACACCACCAAGTCCGCGTCCAATTTGTTCATATCAGGGTCTTTCTCACATGCCGATAACCCTAATAACAGACACGCAAAAAGAAATATCTTTTTCATAATACATCTCATTGATTAAAGTGAACGTCCTTTAAATATTGAGCTCCTGAAAGACGGAAGTATAACCCCAGTCAAGGTCAGGCGATTCGAATTAAAATTCGGCGAGATAGTCACAGTGGCACTGTTCGTTCCTTTGGGCATGCTGATGTCCAGACGAGCCGAAATGCCGGTTCCCATCACGTTCATAGACAGAAAAGTCGTGCCTTTCTTATCGGTTTTCACCTCATAGGAAGACACCGTTCCGTCGACCGTCACACCTCCCAGTCCGTTAGGGCCTGCAGCCGGAATGTTGAAAGCTACCTGTACCACGGCATTCTCTCCATCCACCGATACGAAATTGGTATTCGACGTCACATAAGCCGTCTGTCCGTACTTAAATACCACCCGGTCTGCTTCAAGAGTGAATTTCTTTGCATTGACAGCCTCCACCGCCTCCGCATGCTGGATACTGTCCATTTTTTCCTGCAGCGCTTTCTTTTCAGCCTTTGTCAATTCCACTTCCTGAGCCTGGATATGTCCAGCCATTAAGGCCAGCGCACATATCAAAATAGATACCATTTTTTTCATAAGTCTGTTACTTTAAAAGTTTACACCAAATAAACAAACATATCGCACTTTTGCTGCATGCATCCTGTTTAAAAAAGTATAACGTATTCCCTTGTTTTCAAATAAAATTATTATCTTTAGAATATGTAAAGAAATAATATATCAGACAACCTTAAAAAAACAAACTATGACACACCTCAGCGAAATCACTCTATTAATTGCCGTCATTGCATTGGCCCTCTGGCCGGTGGTGCTCTTTATCCTGCGTTTCTGGCACGAACGCCGCAAACAGCTGGAACATATCGAGAGAATGACGAAGGACGAACTGGACGAAATCACCACAAAAGACCTCGTCATCAGCGTACTGAAGAAAATTGGCTGCCAGCCGAAAGTAAATGAGGAAAATCACATCACCTTTCAATACCAGGGAGACGATTTCTATATCGCCGCCGAAGAAGAAAACCGCTTCATCATGATATGGAACCCTTGGTGGGGCTCCATCAATGCCGACAATGAAGCGCTACCGTATCTGAAAGAAATCATCAATCTGGCCAACGTGAACTCACTGGTCACTACCGTGTATATGGCTGACGAGGACGAAAAGACCATCGGACTGCACTCCCGTTGCCACACTTTCTTCTCGCCCAACGAAGGAGAGCTGGAAGAACACATGAAAATGCTGCTCGACTATTTCTTCGACATGCACAATGTAATCAAGGACAACATGAACCAGCTAGGACAGGCCGCCATCAATGAGGAAGAAAAGAAAGAACGCGTGAAAGTGAAAGGCTTCTCCGCCTACAAGGAAAACACCATGCCTATCGAGACGAAGAAGGAGACGGAGACAGAAGCGGAGAAGAAGGAGTAGAAGACCCTCCATCGGGCTTGCGCATACTGAACTCGCAGCCACAGTACTGCTGGTTGTAGAAATTATACTCTTTGATAATGGCGATGCGGCGCTCACTGAGTCCTCCTTTCCGCCAGTTCTGTTCCCACCACGTGACATCCGGATAGGAAGCTACAGCCCAACGTCCGGCTTCGTTTATCTGGTCCAGACTTTTCCAGCGTGAAGAAGCCAATGTAGTGGTTATCACCGAAAAGCCGTGTTCATGAGCATAGCGGGCCGTATCAGCCAGGCGCATCTTGAAACATTTCAGACAACGGCCTCCACGTTCGGGTTCATTTTCCAGTCCGGCCACCGTGCAGCGCCAGGCTTCATGGTCATAATCCGCATCCACAATCTCCAGCCCCAGCGACTGGGCATAACGGGTACACTCGTCCTTGCGGATGGTATATTCCTCCAGCGGATAGATGTTCGGATTGCAATAATAAATGGTAGGACGCACCCCATGCTGCATCAGACATTCAATAATGGCCGATGAACAAGGTGCACAGCAGGTGTGAAGCAACACCTTGTCCGCCCCACCGGGCACCTCCAGTTCAAATTTTTTCTTTTTCATCGCTTCCTTTCTTTTATGCACATGATTCAGACGATTCACCCGTATAGGCCGCAAACAACGGTTGCAGGATTTCCGGCACCTCCACTCCTTCGTCGCGTATGCCTTTCAGGCAACGGAACGCCTCATCGGTCAACGAAAAATACATCTCCCGCTTGTCCTTCTCACCCAGGGTACGCACCAGCAGGTTGCGTTCTTCCACCGCCCGAATTACCTTTGAAGCGTGCGAAGGGGTCAGTCCGGTACGTTCTACAATCGTGCGGGCTGCCACCTGCTCCTTGCCGATGGCACACAGCACCATGGCCTCGTTCAAAGACACCCCATGCGCCTGCAGCAAGTGCGATTCAAGATCAGAGAGAGCTCGGAAGAGCTCTCTCATCACACAGATACATTTTATTTTTTCCATACGTTAAATAAACAGATTGACATTGGCTTCTTCGGCACGGTCCATATAAGTGGCTACCCCACCAATGGTCACGTTGTCCAGCAACTCTTCCTTCTTGACGCCCATCACGTCCATCGACATCTGGCAGGCAATAAACTCTACTCCGTTGTCAATGGCCTGCTGACGAAGCGACTCCAAGGAATCGATGCCTTTCTTCTGCATGATATAACGCATCATCTTTGAGCCCATACCGCCCATGTTCATCTTCGAGAGCTTCAGTTTCCGTGAACTGGAGGGAAGCATCATGCCGAACATCTTTCCGAAAATGTCTTTCTGCACCGCCGGTTTCCGTTCTTTCTTGATGGCATTCAGTCCCCAGAAGGTAAAGAAAATGGTCACTTTCTTTCCGGTAGCCGCCGCGCCGTTAGCCAGCACAAAGGTAGCCAAAGTTTTGTCAAGGTCATCACTGAACAGGATGAAAGTTTTCCCCTTCTCTTCCGGTGCCCGACGGACAGCCTCCATGGCGCAGGCAGTGGCCTTCTCTACCAGTACTTTATAGATTCCCCCTTCCGACTTCGAAGACAGGAAACGGTTTCCGGTGGTGCGACACCAAGCCTCTGCATCACGAGGAAAACCTGCATCCGTGGCATGAATCTCCATCTGTTCTCCAGCTTTCAGTTCTTCTATTCCTTTTTTCAATCGCAAAATCGGACCCGGACACTGGATACCGCAAGCATCGACCACGTGTACCTTCTTGCAATCCGTGGTTCCTTCGGCCGTATCACAAGAGCAAACCACCTCGCATGCCTCATCCGGCTGACAAACCGGAGTAACTGCCGCATTGTAGGTCTTGATACCTCCAATCAGGTTACGTACATCCTTGTAGCCATTGTCTTTTAAGATGTTGGATGCCAAATATCCCCGCAGCCCCACGCCACAGTACAGGAACACCGGCTTGTCCGATGGAATTTCCTTCATCCGCTGACGCATCTCATCCAAAGGTACATTGACCGCTCCGGCAATGTGTCCCAGTTCATACTCGTCTTTCGTACGGACATCGACCAGAGTAACCTTCGTCAAATCGGCCTGCTGCAATTCTCTCCAGTAAAGCGGGGTCATCTTGCCACTCAAGATGTTTCCGGCTACATAGCCCGACACGGCTACCGGATCTTTGGCAGAAGAGAAAGGAGGCGCATAGGCATGTTCCAGCTGCATCAAATCATAGACCGTACCTTTCTGCTTGATGACCAGTGCATATTCATCAATACGCTTGTCCACACCGTTGTATCCCACAATCTGTGCCCCATACAACCGACCGTCTTCCGGAGAGAAGGTAATCTTGATGTCCATTTGTAAAGAACCCGGATAGTATCCGGCATGAGAACCGGAATGGATGGTGGCTGACAAGTACGGAATACCAAACGCCTTCAAACGTTTGGCGGGAAGTCCGGTGGAAGCCACGGTCAAATCGAACACCTTGGCAATGGCCGTACCAATGGAACCTTCGTATTTCACCTTATTCCCAAACGTCATGTTATCGGCTACGATACGTGCCTGACGGTTGGCCGGCCCTGCCAGGAAATTCAGCCAAGGCTTGCCGGTAATCGGATGCGGATATTCAATGGCATCGCCTACGGCATAGACCGACTCATCGGAGGTCTGCAAGTATTCATTCACGTAAATACCCTTCATTTCACCCAGCTTCAATCCGGCTTCCACGGCCAAGCGAGTCTCTGCCCGTACACCGATGGAAAGAATCACCAGCTGTGCCTCGGTCTGCAAGCCCGACTGGAACTTCACCTTCAGCCCGGACGCCGTTTTTTCAAAGGCTTCTACCGCCTGCTTCAAGTACAGCTTGACCCCTTTCTGCTGCAGATGACTGTGTACCAAAGCCGCCATGGAGAAATCCACCGGTCCCATCACCTGGTCGGCCATTTCCACCACAGCTACCTCAATACCTGCATGATGCAGGTTCTCGGCCATCTCCAGTCCGATAAAACCACCCCCTACGATGACGGCTTTCTTCACCTCATGTCCCTGCATGTAGTTTTTGATGCGGTCGGTATCTGCCACATTCCGCAGGGTAAAGATTCCTTCACTGTCAATTCCCGGCAGAGGGGGACGAACTGGAGAAGCTCCCGGAGAAAGCAACAGTTTATCGTAAGTTTCTGTGTACTCCTTCCCTTCCGAAGTGCGTACTTTCACTTCCTTGCGAGCCGTATCGATAGCCGTCACTTCCGAACGTACCCGTACATCAATACGGAAACGAGTAGAAAAAGCTTCAGGAGTCTGCACAAACAGACGGTTGCGATCCTGAATCACTCCTCCTATATAATAAGGTAAGCCACAATTGGCATAAGAGATGTATTCCCCGCGTTCAAACAAAATGATTTCGGCCTTTTCCGTGTTTCTCCGAATACGGGCAGCTGCAGTGGCTCCACCTGCTACCCCACCTACAATGACGTACTTCATAGCTATTTCTTTTCTTTGTTATTATTTTCTATTGGAAACTATTTGCAAAGAAAAGAAATAATCGAGAAAAGAATAAATTTCCAGTGGAAAATATTTTCCAATTAAGGATTATTAAGAGAATGTCGGAAAATTCTCACGCCAGTTTCTGGTAAGCCAAGCGAGGGGTACCGTTGCTGATATAGATAATGCCACAATACACAAAACCCATTGATTGCACCAGGTTCTGCATCACCTTGTTATCGGCATGGGTATCAATCCGCAAGCAGGGCCACTGGCGGAAACACCAGTCGATACATAGTTTCCCGATTCCATGGCAAGAGCCGTCGGAAGCCAAGCGATGAATCACATAATAAGGAGAATCATCCTTCCACTCCCCGTCCTCTATATAGGCATACGTGGGGTCGGGACCTTGAATGAAACAGAAGGTGGCCACCGCCTTTCCTTCTTCAGTCACACACACATAACAACGAGAATCCTCTATTTCTTTCTGTATCAATTCCCGTTGCGGATAACCGTTAATCCACTGATTCGGATTTCCTGTACGGACCATAAAACGACGGGCTTCTTCAAATATTTCCATCAAACGGTCCAAATCTGCCAGTGAGGCCTTGCGTATCTGTAAATTCATAAATCTCCTTTTTACGAAAACCGACACAAAACTAATGGTTTTCTTTCGTTTTCCGGACGAATATGCTTGGTTTTTTAAAATATTATTGTACCTTTGTCACGCTTTCAAGCAATAATGGGGCATTAGCTCATCTGGCTAGAGCGTTTGACTGGCAGTCAAAAGGTGGCAGGTTCGAGTCCTGTATGCTCCACAAAAACATATTTTTTGATTACATAATCCTCTAAAAACCAGCTTTTTAGAGGATTTCTTTTTTACTACTCCCCCATTTACTCCCCCTATCTTTTATATTCAATTAACTCCCCCAAGTTAAGTAAAGTGAATTATCCGCACTATTCCCCCCTTCTCAAATCCTCCAAACCCTTATACATGTAATAAACAAAACAATAACAATAGAAAAATCAAAGTATAAATCAAAAACGAAAAATACATCCCGGTTCGTCTAAATTTCAGAGAATGGTTTAGATTGGATTGGAAGGATAGGCAGCTGGAAGTAAATATAACAGCTTCAGTCTTTATATTGAAACCAGATGTGTCTATTGAAGAGCTGAGCCAGAGTGAGGAACTTATGGCGACGGCTCTTTTTTTATTCCGTCTCATAATTCTTAAAAGCCTTATTTATAAGAAGATAAATAAGAATACTAATAATATAATAATTAAAAATATGAGAAAGGAATAATGTTGTTAATAGATTTTTTAAAGATGGGGATGGCGATAATTCGAGCCCTCATTGAAGTGTTGGAAGATATGCGGAGAAGAAAAAAAGCATAGTCATCCAGAGTTAATTAACCGGAGGATCAAGTTCTCCAAGTAACTAACAATAACGATGTGCAATATGAAGGAAAAGACATCAAAAGTAACGGATTCTCTCATTATGGGAGAAGTCGCATCAGAAAAGGAACTTAGCATCAGAAATAATGAAGATATTACAGATGCTGAAATTATTGAAGATGATGATAAGTTTTGGGCAGAAGAAAATCACCCAAACTTTATTGAATCTAATACCTCAGCAATTTCGCTTGAGGAACTAACTACAAAGAATATAATACCGACATTCAGCGACAACACACTTACTATTTCGCACCAGAACTTTATCGGTGCAGTAACGAAAGTCGCTGAACAGGTTTTTGGAGGATTAACTCCGGTTGAATGTAGGGTATCACATCCTATCATAGGAAGAATACCCTCAGCACAACACAAAAAAGCGAGTGAACTAAGAGAAGATGAAAAGACAGTGTTCTACCAGCGTTTAGCATGGGTAGCACATGTAAAGAATCTAACTCGTACCATAAATAACCAAACAGTTCATCTTTGTATAGGTGGAGTGAGAAGTTATAGCGAAGATAAACTCTACAGAACACAGACCGCAATGAAATTTAAAATCTTTGTCGGTTGGAAAGTGAGAGTATGTTCGAATCTATGTTTGACATGTGACGGATTTTCAGGAACCATAGAATGTATGACCGAAGCTGATATAATGCAGAAAGCTTTGGAACTATTCAGCGGTTTTAATCCACACAAGGAAGAAACATTGAGACTTTTGGAGAATCTGAGAAATACAGAAATCTCAGAGGAACTATTTTGTAAGATTATAGGCAGACTCAGACTATATCAGTTCCTGCCTGTGAACGAACAAAAACTACTACCATCGTTGACTATAGGCGATCAAGCTGTAAATGCGATGGTGAAAGGTTATGTATCAAACCCTAATTTCGGAAAGAAAGAGGGAGAGATTTTAACTTGCTGGAATCTGTTACAGCTGGCTAATGAAGCGGTAAAGGGATCATATATTGATACTTGGCTTGATAGAAACCAGAATTGTACTGATTTTGCATTAGGAATACAGAATGCCATAGAAGGTAACGATACCGAAGGCTATAGCTGGTTCTTACATTGAAATATAAGGGCGTTTTTGTCCTTTACAAGTACCGGAGGAGGTATGGAATATCAAAGTTTATTAGAAAACAGAATTATAAACCGAGATAATCCATACCCCCTCTTTTTGTTTCACCAATTAAAAAACAACAGAAATGATAGACGTAAATACAGAACTTTTCAAGAGAACTGCACCTGTGAGAAAGATTGGAATTATAGAAAATCTGAAGCAGGAAGAGTTATCCAGAGTATCGGAAACAACCATACTAAGAATCGTCAAGGAGACAGGACGGAGAATAAGAGGTACAAGGGATTATGAGTTTTATGTACATCCCGACAGAAGAAAAGGCAACAAATGGAATTCTGTGATAGAAGGACTTTGGCTCTACAAAGGAAAACTTAGTGTTATGGTATATGTTCAGTTCAGTAATACAGATACCAGTTTAACAGTTCCTTTCAATGATTTTTTCAAGAGAGGAGATTTTAGAGGAACAATAAAAAGGGATGACCGTTATGGAAATCCACAGACTCATTACTATGTGTATGATGAAAAAGATAAAGTGGAAGTTATCAGAAGCTTTTGTCTTGAATACATCAATACAAAGTATAAATCAAAACTTAGTAATAACGAATAAAAACAATAATGACTATGTGTAAATTTAACAAACCTCAAATACCAGCTGATGCAACGGCTGACGAAAGAAGGGCGATCTATTTTGATGCTCTTTATTCACTTGATATGAATGATAAGGTAGAGAAGAGAGAAAATCTTAGTTACCTGAGCTGGGCTAATGCTTGGGCTGAATTCAAAAGAGCCTATCCAAGTGCAACCTATAGAATCGTAAAGGATCCAATTACTAATCTTCCATATTTTGCAGATGAGAGAACAGGTATAATGGTATATACGGAAGTTACAGTAGACAGTATAACCCATGAAATGTGGTTACCCGTAATGAATACTTCCAATAAGGCGATGAAACTTGAACCATACACTTACAAAGTTTATGATAAGTTCAAGAAGGAATATGTTGAAAGAATGGTTGAAGCAGCTTCCATGTTTGACATCAACAAGACCATTATGAGATGCTTAGTGAAAAACCTGGCAATGTTTGGTCTTGGACTTTATATTTACGCAGGTGAAGATATTCCGGAAAAGATGGTGGAAGATAATACCATCCAACAGGAACCAGCATCTGTTCAACCCAAGAGAACAAGAAAAAGCAGACCTATCCAACAGCCGGTACAGGAAAAATATGCCGGAATAAGGATAGCTCTACAACAATGTAAAACCCAAGATTCATTGATGGAACTTTATAAGCAACATCAGAATGAAGTGACTGGTAATACAGAAATCAAGGCGTTATTTACAGAACGAAAATTACAACTTAATCAAGCGGTTTAATTATGGCAACAAAAAGAATAGAACTTAAAGACAGTGGTGTGGTTTTCAATGAAGAGCTGCACCAATATTGGCTGGGAAATAAACAGCTGAGTGGAATTACCGGAATGTTACAAAGACAGTTATTCCCAGATGAATTTGAAGGGATACCGGAATACAGAATTAAATCAGCAGCTGAATATGGTACTCAGGTCCATATATCAATAGAAGATTTTGATAAGAACTGGATTAATGATGGAACCCAGGAAGTAGCAGATTATATTGAAATCTGTAAAGAACATGGGTTGGTTCATGAATGCTCAGAATATACAGTTACAGATGGTAAAAACTGGGCAAGCAACATTGATAAGGTTTACAGAGTTGATGATACTACATTTGATATAGGTGATATTAAAACCTATGGAACAATGACATCTGAAAAACTTGAAAAAGCAAGATGGCAACTCAGTATTTATGCCTACCTCTTCGAACTTCAGAACAAGAAGGCTAAAGTAGGAAAACTCTTTATAATGCACCTTAGAAACAAACCAAAGAAGGATGGAACATTCGACCATATAGCAGATTTAATTCCAATAAGTCGAATACCATCTGAAATTTGTAAAGAACTTCTGGATTGCGATTTACGAGGGGAACAATTTGAAAACCCTTACAATATTCCAGAAGAAATCAGAAATCATGAATCGGAAATAAGGGAATTGATTCAGACAAAGAATGAAGTTGAGGAAAGACTTAGTACCCTCAAATCAAAGATTCTTTTAGAAATGGAAATGATGGATGTTAAGTCGTGGTTTACAAATACGATGAGACTTACCAGAAAATTACCGGGAATCAGAACTTCTTTCGACCTTCAGGCATTCAAGAAAGATCATCCTGAAATCGATTTTGATGCCTACATGAAGACCTCAAAAGTGGCTGGGTCGTTAATAATAGCCATTTAAAAAACTCGGAACATAGACCGGGGAGATAATCATAGAATAACAAAAATAATATGATGTCTCTCCGGTCTTTTTCTTTTATGTATAACAAACTAAAATATCAAGGAGAATAAACAATGAAAGAACTCAGACTACAATTCATATCAATAGATGACTGGAACCGTCCTGTATTCAAAGATGAGAAAGGACGATATTTTGGGGATACCGAAAATCTGTTCAAATATGGAACCAGCAAAGAAGATGTTTACGATTTCTATAAGGACAAAGATTTACATGAACATATATGCTATTTCGGAATGAGCTTTAACTGCGAACCTGAAGGAATCTGGATTAAGAAAGAAGTGAAAATAATACTGGAATAAGAATATGTATCTGGAATGTGACTGTTCCCAGATTTCCATAGAGGAATGGGAAAGGAAAATGAAAGGAAACCGACCGATAAATTATGATTGGCTGGTCAAGAAAATAAAGAAACATTTGCCTGAACTATACGAGGGGTTGTGTCTTAAATACTACAATCCGTATCAGGATAAATGCAGGTCTAACAAGAGGTACTATATACTGGTTCATTCAGCCATAGAGTACTTCATAAGAAAATAGTCTTATATGAAGGAAGAATATTATTGCCCGATATGTGGTAGAAAGCTTATAAAGTCAGAAATCGAAGGTTACAGATTTCAATGCCTGTACTGTGATGAAGATTTTACTGAATCAGAAGTAATAATTAAAACAGAAGGAAATGAGAAAGAAAAGCAATAAAAAACAGCAAAACATGGAGTTCCTTTTTGGTAAGGAAAATTCCAGAAAACCAATGTATCAGACAGTCTATGAAACACATCATGAGACTGTAAGAGAATGCGCCTGTTGTGGTAAACCAATGACGAGATCCGAAGTAAATGATTTTGGTAGTCTTTGCGAGAGGTGTTATATGGAGGAGTATTATGAATGTTAAGAATCATTTTATTGTCCCGGACTGTGAACATTATGGAGACATCAACTATTTCACTGAGATAATAACAGAAAACGGTGGAATTATTCTAAAGGTATATTGGGATGATATGGTAGATGATGATGCGATAATTATCTATTCCTGTCCTAATGAAAAAATGGAACTCATTAAAACAGCTTTGGAAAATGGATAATGAAAAATATAGTGAGCGAATTTGTCGTATAATATGGCATGATGCATTACAACAATCTATCAAACCTCTCTCATGGGGTATCGATTTCAGTAGCATCAAAGTGATTGATAAAGGAACTGAGTTTAAATTCCAGACTCAAACTGTTATGGGTAAAATCAGAATCCGGTATTCCGAAGGTACAGGATTATTCAATGTTACCGTGAGACTTGATAACAATGAAGATAGTCCAATCATCATGAAAGATATAGATTTGAAAAGACTTGTTTCCCTAATAGATAGAAACATAAAATACCGTGTACCTGTAGAACATGGTGTTGCTGTATGAATGAGTTGATCTACAATGTATGGAGGATATGTGATTTAAAAGTCATGTATCCTCCTTTTTTATTAATAACAGTCTAAAAATCAAGAAGAATTATGGAAAGATACGAACTTGAAGGGAGCCGTGAATACAAAGCGGCTATGGCTTTAGAAGATGCACTGAACAATACGTGCTTTGACTATAAAATGTTTGCAGAGTCAGTGAAGTATTATCATCCGACTTTACAACAGAACCTGTTCAGACTGATAAGAGAAATCATAAATGTACAGTCTGACGAGAGTAGATACTACGATGCAAGAAACAAAGCTTCACATGAGGTAGCAAAGAAACTGAAGGGCGTAGTGGAAAATGAGTGTTTACCTTATATATGATTATGTGTATGGAAAATAATGATTATAACTTGGAGCTGGCTAAGTATATCTGGTCAGTTCTTAGAATGCAGATTGCGATATTCTCGTCTTGGGGAGTTGATCCTAAAAGCATGAAAGTGATTGAAGGAGGTCTGGAGTTTCATTGCCAGGGATTCAAACATGCAGGTACAGTAAGAATAATCCTAGATGAGGGAGCAGACCTTTTTGAGATACATCTTATCCCCGATTCTGAGGGAGAAGAGAAAATAATAGAAGACGTTTATGTAGATATGCTCGTTTCTGTGATAGATGAGAATGTGGAGAAAACGGAAGACTATGAAAAACGGATTTCTGAAGAATATCATATTATAGAGCTTTAGAAAATCTGTGAGAAAACGAATCCTGGGAAAAGTAGGAAAATCTGAAAATCCGAAATTCTCAGGATTTCGTGTTTTATGTGACGGGCTTAATGGGTATTGAACGTTCGTTTGGTGTCCGTGAAGAGTGTTAATGAAATGTTAAACAAATATGGAGAAGCAGAAATATGTCGCCTATCTCAGACAGTCCACGAAGAAACAACAAAATTCAGGACTTGGAGTAGAGGCGCAGAGAGAAATAATACACAAATATCTGAAGGACACAATTCCAATTTCTGAATATATCGAAACAGAGAGCGGAAGAAAATCTGACAGACCAAAACTTACAGAAGCTTTGGGAGAATGTAGAAAAACTGGAGCTACGTTGATAGTTGCCAAACTTGACAGACTTTCCAGAAATGTAGCATTCACCAGCAAACTATTGGAAAGTGATGTGGAAATCATATTCTGTGATTTTCCGGAAGCAAACAAACTTGTCCTTCATATCATAAGCAGTATAGCGGAATATGAGGCAGGACTCATATCACAGAGAACAAAGCAGTCATTGGAGGCCAAGAAGGCAAGAGGATGCAAGCTTGGAAAACCGGAGAATCTTTTAGAGAAACTGGATCAGGCTATCGAAAACAGCAACAGGACCAACAGAATGAAAGCTCTCGATAATCCAAACAACAAACGAGCTGCCGCATATCTGAGAGTCCTGGTTAAAGAGGAAAAATCATTATCTGAAATGGCGAGAATTCTGAACAAGGAAGGATTTGTAACTTCCCAAGGAAAAAGTTTCCAGCCATCACAGGTAAGTGTATTAATCAGACGTTACGGATTATGAATTACTACTACAGATACCACTTCTATGTTATTCAGGGTGGTAAGAAAATCAGATTCCATGTATGTGCCAATAATATCTACTCGGCTTATTCAAAGGTAAGCAAACTGTATCCTGAAGCCGAGAAAATACAAATTCAGCATACGGAAAGAATATGATAGAACTTAAAAACTATTGTCATCCCAGTTTTCTTCACGGTGGAGTTTAGAAGATGACACATTTACTATATTATATGGAACCTAAATATGTATTGATACTGGATTATTGTTGCGGAGCTTTAAACATAATAGAGCTGACAGAAAAGGAAATAAACGAATCCTATAATTATGAGGATTTTGAATCATTTCTTGAAACACTGGAGGAAAAGTATGGTTTTAGATTAAAGGATTGCAACTGGATGACTACCGAATCTTTAAGCATTTACAGATACAAGGATGAAAAAGAAGTTGCAAATGTTTAATATAAAGAATATAGAGCGATGACATACGATTACAACAGAACAAGCAAAACCAAAATGAGCATAACACTGGAGAATGGTGTTAAGGTTGAAGGTGAATTTCTGGAACTCAGGGTTTCTGTTGATACTATACCTGAAGATAAGGAATGGTATCAGATAAGACATAGTGATGAGGACTGGATTGAACCTGTATCATTGAAAAGAGGAGGTATAATGGTTAATTTCATGGGAACCTTTATCTGTAATCCAATAGAATCAATGAAAGAACCTGGGACTGAACTGGATATTATTGATTATAAGTTCTTTGATTAATATAGAAAGAGACTGCCGATTGATGGTGGTCTCTTTTTTTCTTTTTTCAGGTCAGGAGTAAGGAGTATACATAACATCCTGTCGGTTATGTAATAATAATTCTAACTCTTACCCTTGTCCCGGCTTTATATTATACTATTAGTGGGACAGTTTGAATAATAAGATAAGTGTTTGATTACTAGATATTTTATTCGGATATGAAATATAAGTACAATATCTAATTTTATTTTACTGGGACACAAATATCCGATTATTTCCGTCTATGAAACATCTAAAAATCTTATATTTGAAAGAAATAATACTCTTTATCGAGCGTAATATTGAACAAAAAACGTATATTTGTAAGGTCTGACCGGAGAAATGGTTGGACTATAATAGAAAGCGTTTTTTGCTTTTATCCTGAAAACGAAATCGCCAATTTCAATAGTGAAGGGATGAAAGACAATATTACGCTCATTTTCTGTTTGTATATGTTTCCCTGTATAGCCCATGCTGTATAGGTACATATATCGTACAGGCGTGGGAGTATTGTTTCTTTCTTATTCATCTTCACGAGGTGTTTGGCGATACCTGTTTTCGATGGATAGAGTAGGAAAAGTCCTCACGCCTTCTTTGTTTAATCTAATACTGACTTCGGGGGCTTATAGGTATTACAATAACAAAAGTAATGAAAAAGATTCCATTATTATTGATTGTATTATTTTGCAATTGTAGTTTATTATTTGCACAAAATTTTGTTTCTGTAAAAAAGCCGGGGAGATTATCTAAAGAAATGAGTAAAGCGGATATTTCTTCAGGAGTAACGAAATTGCAAATAGAAGGGGTATTAAACAGTGAAGATTTATCTTATCTTTCATCTTTATCGAGTTTGGAGACATTGGATTTGACTAAAGTTTATTTTACCCAAGAAAATTCCAGACATCCTTTTGCACAAACAAAAATTTACCTGTCAGGTTTTCCATCCCTCCTAAACTTATTATTGCCAGAGTACCAGAATGATTTTTGTATAGAAATCACAAATCAGGCTTTACCCAAGTTGGCTTACCTCAAAATGCCATCAAATGCTTCTCTTATCACAACCTATCCAACAGGTCGATGCTATTTTCAAAAATTAGAATTGACAGGAGAAGTTATAAAAACTTGGGATGAAGATGAAAAAGAAACTCAAATGATAGCAGATACATTAATAATTCCCGAGTTAAAGTCTCTTTCTTGTTCTGCAGCAAGATATATTTTACCATTAAAGATTATATCTCAAAAAGAAAACAAAAGAATACTTAACCGTTGGTCTGATTCTTTTAGTACATCTTTACTGGAACATATTGATAGTATCTCCGTAGGAGCATTTTGGAAATCTGAGATTGAAACAATTACAATACCGTCTAATATCAAAGTTATACCTAATTTGTGTTTCTATGAATGTAAAAAACTGAAAGAAATCAACTTAGGGCAAATAGAAGAAATAGGACAATTAGCTTTTGCAGAGACTGCGCTAGAAAAAATAACTATTCCTGCGTCTATTACAGAAATAGGAGACCGTGCTTTTAATAATTCGCAAATAAAGCAAATTGTATTTCAAGGACAAAATGCACCGCAACTTTACTATATTAACCAATATAATAAAAAGGATTATAATTATGATGCTACACATCTTTATTACAATGGCGGAGGAGCGGATTTATCATACTGGAAGAGTTCTGATATTTTTATTCCCAAAGGAAGTCGCTCCAATTTTTCAATAGGTATTTGGAAAGAAATAGCCTTAAAAGAAGAAGGTGAACAGTCTGAATATAATTTAACAGTAGAGAAAGCTGGTACCTTAGCAAATCTATTGACTGATAATATTAAAAGTACAGCTACATCACTCATATTAACAGGTTTCTTATATGACACTGATTTAAAATGTTTTGAAGAATGTACACATTTAAGGCTGCTAGATTTATCCCGTACTTTTATAAGCATTTCTCCAGAAACATTAAAAGATCAACAAGCCGAAAGACAATTCCTTGCTAATTATTTATCTTTTATAGCCGATGCTGCAAAGCAACAATCAAAAGACCAATATAATCAAGGAAATAGCAATTTGGTAAAACATATTGGCGAACAAATGGAAGCAATGACTTTAAAAGAGCTTGCAACCACTCTTTCATCTGAAAAAGTTGAAGTTGATTCTCGTTGTTGGATTCCAAGTAATGCTTTTTACAAATTAAATAATTTACAAGAATTAAGACTACCATTACAATTAGCTTCTGTACCGGGAATATGGAATAAATCAGTAAAAACAATCGTTTTGCCTCCTTCCTTAAAAAATATTCAACGATATGCTTTCTCAGGTTGTGAGAGCTTGCAGACAATCAATATTCCTTCCACTGTAAATTACATAGGAGAGGGAGCTTTTAAAGATTGCAAATCATTAAAAAGTTTGGATTTAAGTAATACTTCTGTAGAAAACATATTCAGTGAAACATTTAAAGGTACAGACGCACTGTATGAAATACGATTCCCTGCAACATTAAAATCAATGCGCTCTGTTTTTTCACAAAGTGATTTAATAAATAAAAAAGAACGAGTAAAACTATACTTTAAAACCAGGGAAATTCCACAATATTTTGTAGTTGATAGTAAAATTGAATTACATATACCAAAAGGATCTAGAGCTGGATGGCAAAAATCTAATTATACAAAACATATTATTGAAGAGTAATCAAACTTTATAGAAACTATTAATCTTATTTTTAGGAGAACGATTAAGAATAAAGCTTAGTCGTTCTTTTTTTATACATACTTTCTGAAAATGACAAAAACGCGATTCTCTGGCCCTAAAATTCTAAATAATGAATTAAAACAAAAATCTAATGTTTACAGAATACATAAACAGGATATTAGAGTCAGAACGAGGTTTTGTTTCTAATCGTCAGGAAGAGAATATAAAAGCTGTGCCTGATGTTACCGAAGAAAAGACAGCTACAGAAATTAAAATCCCGAAAAAATACCAGAATGACATTGAAACTTTCCGTGAGATATATGGAGAGAATTTTAAAACTGGTCTCTGCACTGAAATAACACTGAAGGAACTTCTGGAGATATGCCCGAGAGAAAGAAGGCGAACTGATGCTTATACAGGACTTATATCTTTTCTAAAAACTAAACTGGGAATTACACTAACAATTAAATCACAAAAATCTAAACTATGAAAAACTATTTTATTGCAAACAGAGAAGTCCTCGATACTACAATGACGATAGAGGAAATTGAATCAGCCGTAAATGATTCTTTGGAGGAAACAACTGGTGGAATGGTGTCTTTCGCGATTGAGGAGTTAAGCGAAAATCATGTAATTATGAAATTTATCCGTGATTTTAATATCAATCCGGACAAACCAGTAATATATGATACTGACGCAAATATTATATCAGGTATTGGTCTTAGAGCCCTTACTCCTAAAAAGATGGGTGGTTATCCATTAATTAGTCCACTGTGTTTTAACGGTAAAAATTTCTATACTGACATAACTACCTTCATTCAGTTCTATAAGACACTGTTACTATTTACATGTAAAGGGGAAGGGCTTGTTGAAGAAATCGGTATAAGATGTTATCCCGATTGTATCATAATGAAAATCACGTATTAAACTAAGGAGGAGACAGTAATGAAAAAAGAAAAGAAGGTATTCGTTATGGGTAAAGTATATACCATAACTGAAACAAACATTAGTGAAATTGAAAGAGCGGTGCAGGAAGATTTGGACAATATGGTTGGTAAAGATAAAGTTGAATTTAAGCTATGTACATTAGGAAATGTTGTAGCCATGTTTTTCAATAGACCTTTAGAATATTCCACTTTAGGGGCTGACCCGAGAGAAAGTATTATTGGTGAGGATGCTTTAATCATTACAGGAGATAGATATAATGGGTTCATAATGCCATCACCTCTTCCTCCTATGCCTTATTTAGGACATATAATTTATAATCTGGAACAGTCAGACTTTCTGAAGGTTTATAAAGAAAGTGCTAAAAGATTAGGTGCCAGTAAAATAAAGGATGCCTGGTTGGAGATAAATCCAGGATCAATCATATTGAGAGTACAGACAAAGTGATAATAATGTAAGGAGATGGTCTAATTTGAGACTGTCTCCTTTTTTGTAGCCATAAATCAGAAATGAAAATGCAGAAGACAGAATATAAAAAAACAGAATTGCTTGGGATTATAAAAGCCGGGATGAAGGAACTTGAAGATAAGTGTGAAGATATAGACATTGGATATTTTAATGAGTCTGATATTGATTCGTACTATAATTATCTTCTTTCCAAGTATAAGGATGAAATAGCTGTGATTGATGATACAGGGGAAGGAGGAGATTATGAAGGAGCTTTTTAATATTGAACCACATAGTAATGGTCCGGGATTCTTGATGAGACTGAAGACTGGGGAGATTGATGTACCAGACGATAGAGGTGGTTATATAATCAGTTCCGGTTGTGGTAGGTGAATTATAATGATAGTAGTAATATTAAGCAGGAGACTAATAAAAAGGTTTCCTGTTTCATTTTTGTCCCTTCAAGATATCGTGATAATACAAGAAATTTTAATCTCCAAGTTAGTGATGATTTTATCAAACAGAGAATAAACCAAGAAATAACTTTCCGATTGTATAAAATTATTTCTTGAGATTAGTTGTTTTTTTTCATTATTTTCAATATATTCGCGACGAAAATACCCGATTACTGCCATAATCGGGTATAATTAAAATTTTTATTAACTTTTAAAAAAGGAGGTCCTATGGAGTATGCCTTTTTCGCATCAGTAATTATGATGCTTATTTATGGCTGCTTGTGTGTCACAAGCAAAAAGTAGAATTTCAAAAGAGAGGTTCAAATCCTCTCTTTTTTTCTCCTATTCTTTTAAAGTTAATTTTCCAATCTCAAATTTTTAATTTTGAAAATTCAAAGTTTCTATATACAAAAAAGCATATATACATAAAGACTAGTTATACATTATTATGTATAACTCTCAATTGTATATTTGCTTATTGATTTCATATTATTAAAATCTTTCTAATAACTATCAGTCCTTTTCTTTTGCAAAGATAGTTATTTATATTATAATATCAAATATATTGTTTGTTTTTTTGTTTTTCTTATAGAAAAGCATGACTAACAGCAATTATAATAGCAACAAATTGGATTAGATAATCTATAAAAGTCTCTATGAAAATAGTAGTAATATTTCCTTAAAAACAATTAGGAGAACAAACTAAATCAATATGTACTCATTTATTATTGCTTGTTCGGTGGATAAAGGTATTCTCTTGAGAAAAATTATTGCCCCAAAAAAGAATCACATTTTAATTCCCGAAGAAGAAGTTTCATTCATTTCACTTTTTATCTACTTTTGCGTTATGAATGAAATAAAGCTACATATCTATTCTGCCGATACTGATACGATCCTGGCTCTTCCCTATGCTAACGAAGGAATAAGGGCTGGTTTTCCTTCACCTGCACAGGATTATATGACAGAATCTATAGACCTGAACAAGGAACTGATTCATAACAAGGAGACAACATTCTATGCAAAGGTGGAAGGGGATTCCATGATAGATGCTGGTATTTATAATGGTGATTACGTGGTCATAGATAAATCACTGGAAGCAAATGACGGGGATTATATAGCAGCTTATGTAGACGGTGAGTTTACATTGAAACAGTTCAAGCGGGATCCTGAGAATAATTGTGCCTGGCTGATACCTTATAATCCGGAATATAAGCCCATCAAGGTAACAGAAGAGAATGACTTCCTGGTTTGGGGGGGTAGTAACCAATATCATTCGCAGATTAAAGAAATAACAACATGGAACTCTTTGGCCTCGTAGATTGCAATAACTTCTATTGCTCTTGTGAACGTGTCTTCCATCCAGATCTTATTGGAAAGCCAGTAGTGGTACTCTCCAATAATGATGGATGTGTGATAGCTCGTTCCAATGAAGCTAAGGCTCTTGGGCTGAAGATGGGCGATCCTTTCTATCAGGTGAAGGATATGCTGGAGAAAAACAATGTTGCGGTCTTTTCTTCCAATTACAATCTCTACGGTGACATGAGTAAGCGTGTGATGTCACTTCTTTCACGATATACTCCCAAGCTTACCCAATACAGTATTGATGAAGCTTTTCTTGATTTGTCTGGGATGGATAATCTTCAGGAGTATGGTAAGGAAATTGTCCGAAGGATAGGTAAAGGAACCGGAATACCAGTATCTCTAGGAATAGCACCTACAAAAACATTGGCAAAGATGGCCAGTAAATACGCTAAGAAGTACAAGGGGTATGAAGGTGTATGTTTGATTGATACGGATGAGAAAAGGGAGAAAGCATTGAAACTGTTTGAGATTGGTGATGTTTGGGGAATTGGACATCGAAACACAAAGAAGCTCGGATACCATGGAATCAAGACAGCTTGGGATTTGACACGGAAATCAGCTTCATGGGTTCAGAAAGAGCTTAGTATTACAGGTCAGAGAACTTGGAAAGAACTTCAGGGAGAGAGTTGTATTTCCATAGAAGAACTCCCTCATAAGAAATCAATCTGTACCAGTCGTAGTTTTCCAGGAGTAGGACTGGATAAACTACAGGACCTCGAAGAAGCAGTCGCAAACTTCGCAGCCTCCTGTTCACGTAAACTGAGGGATGATCATATCGCTTGCAGGAATATGACTGTTTTTGTTTATACCAGTCGTTTCAGGACTGATACGCCGGAGGATTATATTTCATCAGACATTATTTTCCCTGTTGCAACAAATAATCATCAGGAACTTGTAGCTTATGCAGTCCAGGCTCTTAGAAGATATTGGAAAGGAGACGGAAAGTATTACTATAAGAAAGCTGGAGTCATAGTATGGGATATATGTAGGGATAATGAAGTCCAAGGGAATTTATTTGATGAAGTTGACCGGGAAAAACAGCAAAAACTAATGGCTGCCATCGATGAAATAAACAAAAAGAACGGTCACGATACCATACGTATTTCCACCCAGGGATATTCAAAGACCTGGCATCTGAAAAGCGAATATATCTCCCACCAGTACACAACCAATCTTGACGATGTGATTGTGTTGAAGGTGTAAAATAGTTTTGATGAGATTTGTATACTTGACTTATTTGAAGTAATATTGAAAACTGATAAATAATTTAGGTATATGGAAGATAGTTATATTTTAGGTATTAAAAGAAATGGTGTCTCATTAAAGATTGATACGCTTACATTCGAATCCGATCAATCTGGATATGAGTATATTTCTAATATTGATAGAGTATCAGAGAAAGGTGGTAATGGTAAATACAATATTACAATATCTGATCATAATTTAATCCAAGGTTGTCCTATTGGGAAAGGTTGGGTTCTGCTTAGTGGTTATATATCTTATAGTTGGAACAGAGCTTCAGCATATTTTATATTATCAGATGCAAAAGGAGAAAAGACCCAAATACTTGCTTCCAATCAGATAACTTCAGCAAATGTAGATTTTAATATCGACATTATGGCAAAATCTATATTTAGAAAGGCTCAGGAGATTGTTTTACAGTTTCCTTCAGCTTCTATTTATAATGCGTATGTCGATTTTGTCGATAAAAAGCCCAAATACCATTTAGGGGTTATTGATAGAGAAGGTAATAGTGAAACAGTGAAAGGTTTTATTAATGGGAACTATGAAAAAATTGCTGATTATATAGATAAATACAAACAATTGTCGCTTCTGCTTTCAACCTCAAAAGATTCTAAGTGTGAACAGTTGCTTATGGATGCTGATGAGGTGATGGTAGAGTTTATAAGGGAGCATTTTCAATAATAATGTAGTTTTGAATGATAAAGTTCATAGTTTCATAAGCAACTTAATTATGTATATGAATTGTCAAATTCTGAATTGTATATATAAATAAGGCATGAGAAAAATATATTTTGATGGTAAAGTCTTAGTTAAGGTGAATGTTAAACTAAGAACAAGAAAAGATTTAACAATTTATTCGGAAAAGCCAAAGGATGCCCAAGTGATTAATTGTCCTGGTGGTATCATTGAAATTAATGAAGATTTTGGTTCTTTTCTTGCTGATATTTATATTAAAGGAGGTTTTACATGCTATGAAAATGTTCTATTAGCCCCAACTGATTTAAGTAGAATTTATGAGATGTTACTGAAAAATACAGGTACAGTTGAAAATATATTAGGAATTGATATTCCTGAAGAATTAAAAAGGACTGTATATATGCAACAGTTCATATTTCTTAGATCTGCGGTTGAGCTATATTTATATTCACTTATAGCTTATGTATTGGGCAAAGATGAAAAATACTATGATAATATTATAAATGGGTACAGTGCTGTATCTTGTTGTAAAACTAAGAAGAAATTTGAAAAAATAATAAACGGTAAAGATTGCTATGATCTGAAACTTAGTAGAATAACAGATATTATAGAAAGTATATTTTATAATCATGTCGAATTAGTTGGCGATGTATATAATATTATATTAAATATTGATATTAGAGATGAACTGAATAAACTATTTCCATCAGAATATAACAAAATTAGAAATGATATAGCACATAGATGCGGTTATAAACCTAATGGGGTTGCAATAGATATTTCTATAGAACTTATTAATGAGTATTTGGATATAATAAAGGAAAACTGTAAGTCAATATATGATAAATTGATTAAGACGCTTGGAATAAAAAGAATATATCAAACTGATACATTCTTCTACACCACCAATGTTTAAAGTTTAACAAGGACATGGTTAGTATGTAGAATTAAGTCTTTATGATGGTTTATAGTGCCAGAGCCACCAGTGATAAGTTTCATTGATGACTCCTCTTTCCTGCCAACAGTAATTGTACATAAAACATATCTTCTGCTAAAGTTGGAATTTCTATAAATACAAATTGTTGCTCTATGTCCTGATTGAGCAATACCCATTTCAAACCCGAAAGTTCTTCATGTGATATTAAATTTCCTTTTTTGATGCAAAATACATATAGACCATACGTTATATTATCAATGATTGTTTTTTTTATTTGTCTAGACACATCATTTATGGCATTGCAGCATTTTGTTTTTCCTTTTCCACTTCCTTGATAATATTCAAAAATATATCCACTGTTTATAAATTTCATCATATCGTTATAATCGAATGTAGTTAAATTTTTGTATTCGAAAATAGAAGAAATGGCATGACTGACCTCTATTGGCATATACTTATAATCTTTAATGAATGATAACATGGTTTTATAACCATAATTTTCACCTATAAATGCCATCATTAAACTTGAAGTGCAGCACTCATCTATCTTCTTTAAGATTATACATTCCAATTTGCGCTCTATTGAGTAGAAAATACTTCCATTTTCATGATAGTATCTGTCAGGATGTATATATGATGATGGAATGTATTGTGGAATTTCTATTTCTGGTTTCAGGTTGTACAAATCATAGTCATCATATTCATTATGCACATACATAGTTCCATTATCACTGATTAGCTTTTTGTTCCATCCGTCGTAGTTGTTTTCTATCAATTTTGTTTCTTTTAATTTTTGTTCCAATAGTTTCCAAAAACATACTTTGTGGTTACGATGGACAGTATGGCATAATTCATGTAATGCAGTACACTTAATGGCATGTTCTGTCCCAAATAACAGATATAAGAATTTAAATTCAATTTGTCCTTTTCCCACACATCGTGCCACATATTTGTCGATTTTTCCCCAAGATACTGTTGTATTTATATATTTTTCAAATTTTAATTGTGCAGCAAACTCTTTTACGATGTCAGGTAAGTATTTTTTAGCGGCAATATATAAATTAAGTATCTTTTCTTTGGGAATTTTTTCTACCTCATTACTGAAATATCTAATGAATTTTCTACGGTAATATGGTGAAGAAAATTCTATTTTTGCACCATTACTGATTAGATTTTCTTTATTGCCACACTCATAAGATGTCAATATATCAGATATTCTTCTGTTTAATTCCGATTTACGTTGGCAAAACTCTTCCCATGAATTTATTTTGTTTATCATAATTTTAGAATTAATATTTTGATACAAATATATCTCCATCTTAAGTCTTAACAAGGCATAAGATGGAGATATCTTAATTGCTTTAAAAGAGTAAAGAGTAGTATAAATTTGATTGTAGATTAATCTACTACTTTTAAATCTTTTCTAACTGCTTGTGAAATAATTTCAAACACTTCTTTATACCAATCCGGATAGCGACCTCCATATCCAGGATGGTAAGTACGATAAGAATGAGCAGGAAGATTCTTGCTTTTTAATTGTGCAACTTCGTTTATGAACTTGTATTCTCCAAAATTATCAAATTCTACATCAGGGAACTTTAACCTTATATTATTGTCATAAGATGGACCGGTTAAGAAAATGCAAACTTCAGGTTTTAGAATATCAATTTCATCTGAAATGACATTAAAGTATTTGTTTTCATGTTCTGTAACTTGCCAATCAGGATGACCTTTATCGCATTCTTTTCCGAATTTTAAAATATTATTCCACACAAAACAATTTATATCCGGATTACCTAACATGTAGTTTATTTTGTGTACCCATTGCCAGAATGTAGAATTATAGTTACGCCCTAGATTAAAATCTTCATACATTTTCATTGATGAAATTACATCATCTGGAGTTTCTAATATAGCTCCCCATCCATTAGTTTCTTGTCCTATAATCATAAGCTTTATAGGGGCTTTGGAATATTCCTCTTCCCAAACATGCAAGAGTAGTGGATAGGAAAAGTTAGTCATTCCCAATAGGTTTAATTCTTTGTACATTTTAAATATATTGTCTGTTTGAGACAAATACAATTGTTCTAGTTTTTTATTAAATACATTCATCACCGTATTATTTTAGATATTAGTATAAAATAGGAATAAGCATATTTACTAACTGCCAAATCTTTACCACAGGACATTGCAGCCCATATTCACCTATAAATTATTCAGAAATACTTTTTCTTTTTTTACTTTAAATATGCAGATAAGCTATATCTATCAATAAGTTATTTATAAATACTTATTACTTTATTTATTCTGTTTATTAAACGTCGTCTGAACCATTCGGGAGAAATTACTTCAATGTATTCTCCCATACTGAGAATATATTGCTCAAAGTCGAAAGTTGGAGCTATAAATAACCTGAAAATGCTATATTCATTCGTTTGCTCTACTTCTTGTTGAGATGGGTGTAAAGGAAGGGAATGCAAATATCCGACTTGAGAATAATGAACTTTAATGTCGACATATTCAGCATCCATTGTTTCATCGACGACAATCCCATAAAAAGAAGAAAAATAAGCTTCAGGTGAGAACTCTTCTGGATATTTATATGTATTCTCAGTAATTTTCAAATCAATAATTCTGTCCAATGCATAAACTCTTGGATGATCATAACCGGAACTTTTTGCAACTAGATACCATCTTTGACGAAACATTTTTACACAATATGGGGTTGCTTCAAAAGATATTGCATTATTGCGAAAAAAGCTCTGATATGTTATGTGAAGTGTTTTTTGAGTACGTATTGCATCTAAGATCGAAAATATCAATTCCCTATCAGTAAATACATCTTCTAATAATATTTTGCTTTGAATAGACTTGTATTGTTGTAAATTACAACTTATTGATAGAGTATTGAATAACCATCCTGTAAGATCATTCTGTTTTAATTGTTCCTTATTTTGAATAATAAAGCGATATTCATTTTTTCGTTCACATTCAATAATGAGTCCAAATAATTCTTCAATAGCTATCCTCCATTTGTGGAATGTTCGTTTAGACAAATCTATTCCTTCACTTAAATCATTGTCAAGCCATTTTTGATTTATTTCTGCAAATGTAATCCCATTATCAGCAGAATAAATGGTTTTAGTTAACCAAATATATTTAGATAAAAGATTTCCAATCATATTCCGATTAATTATATTTATAAATACAAATATAGTAACAGCTTATGCCATATAAGGGCGCAACTTGAAGAAAATCAATACTGACTAAAGATTTCTTTAAAAATCATCCGTCCAATAAAAAGTTTCTATAACTTTAAAAACATGTTGGTAATATGTTCGCTTGATTATTAATAAAAATAACTATGTATATAAAACAATGTAAGAATTATATTAGCTATCAAACTAACAGAACTTACTATGATCTGTATGATAAAGTTTGTGGCGTTATTTTTGGACAAGCAATAGGAGATGCTTTGGGACTTGGAACTGAATTCATGTCATATAATGAAGTTTTAAAGTATTATCCCCACCGATTGTCTTCATATCATCAGATTATCCGGGACAGACATCGCATAAGATGGAAAGCAGGAGAATGGACTGATGATACAGATATGATGTTATGTATAGCTAATGCCATGATTGAAGACAAAGATATCAGTCTGAATCGTGTTGCTCTGAACTTCAAGCAATGGTTTAGAGGAACCCCCATGGGGATCGGCCAGTATACAAATAATGTACTGGCGATTTCAGATTATACAAAAGATCCAATAAGAGCTGCCAGTCTTGTATGGAAATTGTCCGGTGAGAAAAGTGCTGCAAATGGAGGCCTCATGAGGACTTCAGTCATCGGCCTTTGGAAGAAAGATATTTCGTATTATTCAGAGAATATCTGCAAACTGACGCATGCAGATCCCAGGTGTGTAGGCTCTTGTGTTATATTATCAGAATTAGTACATAGTTTTGTTTGGCATGTTAAGGAATTGGACTTTGAGACCATCATAAAGATTGGAAACAAATATGATGAAAGAATAGCACCTTACTTGATAGCGGCTATGGAAGCCGAACAAATACAAGATTTAAATCTGGATGATGAATCAGCCATGGGCTATACATTAAAAACTTTGTCTGCTGCTGTCTGGTGTTTATATCATGTGGAAAGTTTTCTGGAAGGATTATTGGCAGTAGTAAATGCAGGAGGAGACGCTGATACCAATGCAGCCGTAGCTTGCAGTTTATTGGGAGCAAAGTATGGATATAAGTCTATACCTCCTTATTACATAGAGAATCTTCTAGGTAAGAATTTGCTAATGAATGTTTCAAAAAAAATATATGAAGTTATAAGTAAGTAGTATAAAAATCATATTAAGAAATGCCAGTTCTTATTGCACACATAAATTTTCTATGAATGACTATTTCATATGAGAGTGTAATATTCAATTAAATAATAATGTTTAATTCTAATTGTAATTCTGATATGTATTTACATGAACAGGAAGATATCCTTTTTGAAGAGTGGAAAAATAGTTATCCCTCTGATGTTAGAGAAGAAATTGTTATTGATGGATTATGCCATAATGGTGTATTGTACAATGAAAGCAGAAATTCATATTCCGGTAATGAGGAGGAATTATGGGCAACAGCTAAGCGAAAGATTCTTTTTTTGATGAAAGACCCCAATTCAAACCCTGGAGAAGATTATCGAGAATGGCATTGGCGTGAGATTACAGCCAAATTTTTCAAGGTAATTTTCAACTGGCTACAAGGACTAAGTGAGATAACTCCTGATTATATTCCATTATTGGAGAATGATTCTTATCTTGATCCTGCAAACCAAGTTGTTTTGAAATATCCATTGGCCATTGTCAATGTGAAAAAAATTTCCGGAAGTTCATCTGTCCTAAACAATACTCTTTACGATTATGCTAAACGAGATGCTCCTTTTCTCAGAAGACAAGTTCGGAACATTTTGCAACCCAATATTGTCGTATGTGGAGGAGGAAACGGGAGTGTATTAGATATAGCCAAACAATACATCTATCCAGATTTGACATTCAAGCCTATAAATAATTGGTGTTTTTTCTCTGAAGAACAGGATTTATTACTTATCAATAGCTGGCATCCCGCTGCCAGAATCTCTGATGCACAAAAAATTGATGATATGATGCGTAATGTGGCTGATTTTATAAATAAAACACAGACCAGTATTTTTAGATAGGTCAAATATTATAGTAGATATATTCTTAAAAAACTGGTATGTCCAAGAAACTAACGAAGTTTCGATTGTTGCTAGAAAAATATCCTTATGGAATAATTTGTTACTTACAAACTTATCTAATAAATAAAATATACAAATATTCATGTATAAAGGAACAAATTTAAAAGAAATACAGCAAAAGTATCAAGAGCGCATGACAGATTTATTTAATGAAAAATAGGAATATCTGTAGAAGGTTTATCAAACAAAGAACGTAAGACATATATGCGTCTAAAAAAATGTTACATTGATTGGGTGTTACATGATAAAAAAATAGAATTTCAATATGTCCTAGATTAGCAGTAAGCATTCGGTAAATCACGTTGCAAATTTTGTGAATTAGTTCCGAATCAGTGCTATTCGTAGTCGATTCGGAACAAGTTTGATGGGATTTTGTCTCCAATTACGTAGAAGAAGTTCTTCCATATTCTCAAATTTTTGTGTAAATGGAAACAAGATTCAGCTGTAAAAACAGATACATCCTTCTACACCACCACCTACGTCTGTTATTATAAGGATATGCAAAGATATGATTAGCTTGTAGGATAACAAAGTTTTTTATAATTTAATATATAATATGGTTAAAGGAGCCGCCAGTGATAAGTTTCATTGAGATGACTCCTTTTCTATTATCAGTTATTGAAGGGAGGAAGCCAGAGTTGGATTTTCCTCTTCTTTTTCTGACCCATCTTCTTATATTCCTCCAGTGTTTTGTTCATCACCAGAGAATCTGTAAACGTTCCATTCATTCTCAGCCTTTCCCTACCTTCGAGAACCCAGTTCATGATACCGGGAAGTTCATTTGAGATAATATCCTTTGCAAGATTAGGGTTGATTTTACTCTTGGGAATCTGGACGTTGAAGGGAGCTATCAAGAATCTTCTGTAAAATCCGTTAGAAGTATCATTGGTTTTCGGAAGTTCATTAAGACAAAACATCATCTTGGTATAATTTGTCAGTGTTGTAACATACCAATATAGCATCTTTGAAGATAAAGACTATAATACAATCCATAGACATCATCCAAAATTTTGCAAATAATATCTACAGGTTTAAGTCAAATCACAGTAGGCGGTACAATCGGTGCCTTCACTTGGAAAAAACAACTATCTATTTTTACAACATAGCTGTCCCACTGTCCCATGTTCCCACCATAATTATCAACTATTATCTGGAACAAAAAATGAGGAGCCACCAGCAATTGATGGCTACTTTTTACTTATCATATTTTACGATACTTGCTGCCAAACGTACCTCTTTTCTCTACCCATCCATAAGCATTTCTGACTTGCCTTAATAGTTCATCCTCCCTAAAATCAGGAGCTATGAATTGGGATAAATACCTGAAAGCCGTATCTCTTGGAATCCCCCACTCTGCTAATTCTCTGGCTCTTCTGAAGGATGAATCATGTCTGTTGCCAGGTGTCATGGGGAACTTGTCAAATCCACCATCCAAAAAGTTTATTAGCTTCTCATATTCAGAAGTAGGAGCATAGATTTTAACAGGAACATAAGATGGAACGGTAGCCTGAGAAGATGGTATTCTTTTAGTCCATATCCAGCTATCCCAGTTTACATAAATAGAAGGGTCACTGCTAAGGAAACAGGCTCTTGATATTCCAAAACAATTATTATCCCAATAAGGGGAATTGTAATAGGCCTTAAGGGCATTCAAATATTCTGAGTGTGTCATATTATCAGGATTGTTTTCTACCTTTACTACTACCTTATATCCCTTTCCACTTGGAGAAATAAAGGCAGCAAAGGTATAAGGGTCTTTAGTGATTATACTCCACTGGCTGGACATATCATTTAGTGGTATCTTATCAAAATCAATCACAACCAGATTAGAGGATTCGATAAGTCCTGAAATACTGAAATTACTGTATCTTCCGGTGACAAGACATATTGGAAGTTTATGTTTCAACTCATCATACTTAGATTTATCGGTATCATGGAAAGTTCTCATCAGGTCTATCTGTGATTTAAACTTTTCCTGTCTTATTATATCAAAAACCATAGTAATATCCCCATGGAAAGGTGGATATTCCATTATCTTATAGTATTTAGTACCTGTTACCGGATTAATACATTCCTGTTTAAACGGTAATCCTTTGAAGATTGTTATTGTATACATTATAATTGTTTTTAAGTTTATACTTTTCTTTCCTTCCCCAAAAGGGGGAAATGGGGGGAATTGTCGGGGAAAGTAGTGGAAAAGGCTTATTTTTATTAACTTTTTTATTGTATCATAATCAAGAATATAGTAAAAAATAAGTTTTATAGATTCCCCGACGCGCTTTCCCCGACTTTTCTCTTTCGGGGGAGGAAAAGAAGAAATTGTTTAATCAAATGGTGAAACTATTTTAGGTAAAGAACTGATTATACCTACTTTCACTCCTTTCTTCTTATCACTTTCATCAATTACATAATCTTCACCTTTCAGTTTCATCTTAAAGTTCTCTCTTGTTTCTGGTTTAATGTTATTGTCATTACAAAAAGTCTTATATTCATAGAACAACGTATTCAATCCTGTTTTATTGTGATTGTCAGGCTTATATCCTTTCTTTCCCAGAAACATAACAACGCTATCGGTATCTTCCTTATAAGCTTGTTCCAGATTATCAAGAGTATCGGAATGACTCAATTTCTTTCCATTTCTTATGAATCTCTTAAGCCCTTCAATAGCCCAGACTAGAATACCTGGTAATTCATCTTTCAGTTTCTTAGCCAAATCAGGATCAGCTTTATTTTTGTCTATCTTTACATTAAAAGGAACAATCAACAACCTTCTCCTGAATCCGAAAGATGTATCAGCACTCAAAGGCATGGAGTTACAGTTGAAAGCAAGTCTAGCGTAGTTTCTTACAATCTCAGGCTCTTTATACAATCTTCTGGCTTCGACTGGTTCACCACTAGCAAGCTGTTTGAAGATACCATTGGAAAATATCTTACCTCCAAAATCACTACTGTAATTAAGCAGTTTGTTCTTTATCATCGCCCGGCTGTAACCTTTGTCATCACAAAGGGAGTTGATATTGTAGGAACACACGTTATCCTCGCCTAAAAGTGAAAGTATTATCTCAAAGAACACACTTTTCCCATTGAAGCCGGAGCCAACACAACACAATACCTTCTCCAACTTGATACTTGGATTAAGACAACAGCCGATGAACTCCTGTAATACAATTTGTACATCCTTCTCTGGTAAGACTTCATCCAAGAACTTTCTGAATCTGGGACACTCAGCTTTCGGATTATAATTATAGGACAATACATGAAAGAAATAATCCTCCTTATTATGACACTCCTCCGTAACATTACCTTCCATATCGATTACAAGTGTAGAATTCATAAGATTTATCTTTATGCTTCCTGAGGCATCCTGCATTGAACGATATAAGGAGAACTGAGCTTGGGTATAAACTTTTTCTATAAACCTTACATTCTTGGTAGTATATTTGTCTTCACCCATCTTTTGCAATGACTTCACCAGGAAATGTTTGAAGTCCAATTCTGATATACTTTCCCAATAGGTTTTGTTGTAAAGGAATATCCCCTTATCCTGATTAACCGCCAGACCATAGCCCAATCCATCGGCAGCTTCCAGAATATGCTCAACGGTAATAATGGATTTTATTTCTTCCGTTATCTGGATGGAATGAATCCTGTCCTCGATAAGATGTCTTACCTCACTTTCCTTCTCATTCCCAAGCCTACTATACAAGCTGGCTGCATAAACCTCTTTAAAGTCTGTATGACTTATCTGAGCAAGTATTTCAGTTAATATATCTTTCTGTTTTTTCATCACAAATTGATTTGAAGATGAGAGCCATAGGGATATAATCATTCCTATGGTTCTCAATAGTTATTTCATGAGAGGGTTAGGATGACCGGGATTCAGATGTATGGTCAGTTCATCAATATCTTCCTGCTTCTTTTTGAGATATTCCTGATATTCTTGACTATCTTCTTCAGCCCATTCAAGATTATCATAACTGAAGTTCAGATAATCCATATCCTTATGCAATACCCTTGGACGTTTCATAATGGAAGGATTACCATCTACAAATTCTGCTTCAACCATTAGATCATCAGGATAAGCTGTTCTTCTTGACATTCTTTTATATTGGTTTTTCCTATAGTATTCAACGTAAGGATTAATAGCTACAGTTCTATCCGTATCAGCATCTCCAATTGATTTTATGATAGGGAGCAGTTTCTTATCATCATATACATTTCCCTCAAATGTAACAGTAAGTCCGTTAGCCAATTTACGTTTATCATCATCAGGAGAGAATCTTGCTACCTGTTTCCATTCCAGATTGAAAGCACTACAATTACTCAAGTTACCGTCCTTATGCATCAGAACATATTTCTTTCCGTCTTGTGGCATTGGTTTAAAACAGTCAGCTACAAGTTCATCCAGTTTAATGATACCAGGGGATTTAGTATTTAGGTATTTGCTGCCATCAGTTCTTTTATGTATGACCAGTGCGGAATTTAAACTTGGATTATTATACTCACGGTAAACATAGCTTCCTTCCTGATTACTCCAAACATTATATTTAGAGCTATATCTCATGGATCTACCGTTAATGTTTTTAGGTGATTGATAGTTTCGTTTTACCATACTAGTTCCTCCACTTCAAAATACTCCATAAGTTCAACTTTCTCATCAAGATTAAAGTGCTTTCGAGTCACTTCCTCCAAAATATCCAGATCAATGTACTCATCATCATCCGTATCTTCATTCATCAGATACCAGCATAAGCCTTCTTCCATTATAGAAATCTGACTTACCGATAGATTACGTGTATCAAAAGCAAAGAAATCGTATGAATCAATGTACATGCGATCATCTAAAGCCAGAAAGAATCTGTAAATTTCTTTATCCTTGGGTAGTCTGACTGATTTTTTAGTAATAAAGTAAAGATGTGAATGATCATTGTCCAGTTTATCAATCTTTACAACACGACTCATGGTACCTGATTCAACTTCAATACCATAAACAGTTTCATTTCCTTGAACTACTTCGGGGAACTTCTTAGAAGTTCTACCTATTACTTTTTTGTCGTTCTTGAATTGTATTTTGATTTTTGTCATAAGAGTTTATCTAATTTATTTTTTGGACACATATTGGGCTTGACAGGAAGAATTTTAGTCCTTTCTGCCCATCAATATTGAATGACAAATTTCACATAGGAAGTAAGTGAGGTAGCGCCAAATCCTCACTTAAATGATAATTAGAATCCTGTTGACTTGTAGATATTCTCTTCTGTTACAGGTTCATGGTAGTAGGGGTGATCCTTTAAGAATGAATCCACGTGTTCAATTTCAATGGTGTAATCATCAAACTCACAAAAACTAGCAATTGCTATTAATTCATAAGAGAAATATACACCATGGAAAAGGGCTAGTACCTGTGATTTAGGAATTGTTGTTGAAATAACAATGCAATCAGATCCCATACATTGAGCTATGTATGCTACTTTTTCTAGATTTGTAGACCATTTCCAATCAACTCCCAGTTCCCATTCTTCTTCATCATCATCAATTTCCATACAATCCAGAGAAACAGCTTTGTAGACTTTAACTTCATCAGGGATGTTATTCAAATCCTTCAGTTCTGATTCATCCATTAATGACGGTATATCAATATGCTCTAGAATCTCAACAGCTCTCACGTCTGGAGCACTGTGAATCCAGGAAAATTTGAATAGCCGACATAGTTCCTCATTAGAAAAAGAATATTTTTGACAAAACCAACAGAATAAATCCCATCGCTCATAAGTTGGTATCGATTTCAAATGCTCGATGATATATTCCGTATTAGGGTATTTATGGTTACCCAGTAACTTTTTCATAATTTAAAATATTTAAAAATTAAAAACTCCATCTCTTGGCTCTTGGCAAATCATTCAGAATCTCAACCACTACATTATCATCCTCCATAAGCATCTCTTGTTGAAGTGCAAAGTATAAGTTCAGGTCATCTATGATAACCAGCTTTTGGGATAAATCAGAATCCAAGAGAGTAACAAGAATACCATTAGGGTCAGTTGCTTTATAACCCCTCCTTAGAAACACTTCGGCAGATACGGCTTCCAACATCACTTCACCTGTATGGATTTTGAGATTGCAGCGATAAGAGCCGATCATTGTCATATCTACTTTGGGATTTGCCGGGAGACAAAATATATAATCTCCCGTAATCCATTCACTATACGTTTTCTTCATCCTGATTTGCTTTTAAAGGGTTAGTTTTCAGAAACGCTTTGTATGACTGCTCAAAATGCTTCTTTACATACACCTCCTTCTTCTTTCCACAGCCACGTTTATACTCACTTGGAGACACCATTTCTCTCAGGTCATCATTTCCAATCCCCTTGATAAAGGATATGATAGACTTTGTTGCATCCTTCTGGCTCAGTTCCTTACAAGCGGTACACCATTTTTCTATGACAAGCTCAGGAATGGTCTTGTTTTTCAACGCATCCTCATTAGTACCTGAGAATTTCTCCTGTGCAGCTTTATGAATTTTTATCCCCAATTCGGAGTATGAATATCTGAGACTGGGATTTTCTTCACTCATAGCCTTTATGAGAGGGGTCTTTCTGACAATTCCTTTTGTGAGAGTTACCCATTCACAAGCGGAAGTATAGTTATATCCTTTTGATTCCAACATTTGAATATATTCCAGAGCAGCTTTAGTGTCTTTGTCTATATTGGTATTTCCCAGTACACCTGTCATAAAATCACTGTTCATCCAAGTAAACACCTTCAGATTGATGGCTTGTAACATCTTGTCTAAAGCTATCCATTGTAAAGGAAAATAAGCATATAACTGCAACTCAATATCGGGAGATTCTTTTCTGATTTCTCGAATTGCAGAATATCTTGTCTGACCGTCTATGATAACCACAGTCCTTGAAAGCTCATCCTCTGGTATGGGATTTCCTTCAAAATCAGTTATATTATATCCAAATTTTACCGCAACAGCAGCAGGAATAATCACGCACATAATTTGCGCTCCAACTTCCAGTATTGTTTCTTTCAGCGATTCGATAGCTTTGGCTTTGGGTTTTCTGTTCATTTTAAGCCTTGCTATTCTGATTCCTCCGTCTTTTTCCGCACCAAGCAAATCAACGATATACAAGAGTGAAAAAACTTTGGCGAACATCTTAGGAGACAAATCCGCTATCTTTTGTGTTGCATATTCCGGCGGATACCCGTTCAGCATTTCCGGTGATATCCGTTCAGTCCCC
>ERZ779669.226-NODE-226-length-36316-cov-6.893770_pt1 | contig 36316 bp, 25 predicted proteins | sample MGYA00511372_ERZ779669 | MGnify/ENA primary metagenome ERZ779669 (study PRJEB29588, sample SAMEA1967891) | human gut metagenome | biome: human gut; feature: human-associated habitat; material: faeces | place: Denmark | collected 2008/2010 ... | reverse complement strand
GCGAAGCCGAGCATACCGATGGCAGGACCTGCGATGCTGCCAGATGTGCTGACCTCAACGAGCAGGAAGCCGATGATAGGACCTGTACATGAGAACGAAACGAGTGTAAGCGTGAACGCCATGAGGAAGATGCTCAGCATACCGCTCGTTGACGATGCCTTGTTGTCAACCTTGTTTGTCCATGATGAAGGCAGAGTGAGCTCGAACCAGCCGAAGAACGACAGGGCAAACACTACCAGCAACAGGCAGAAGAATATGTTGAACACGGCGTTGGTGGCCAGCGCGTTGAGCGAGCTTGCACCGAAGATGGCCGTGATGGCAAGTCCGAGGGCAAGGTAGATAACGATGATAGAGATACCATAGGTTATGGCGTCGCGTATACCCTTCTTCTTATCCTTTGTACGCTTCAGGAAGAAGCTTACGGTCATAGGTATGATAGGCCATACGCAAGGAGTGAACAGAGCCACGAAACCTCCGACAAGTCCCATCAGGAAGATATATATCCAAGAGCGGCTTGAACCAGTGTCGCCGCCGTTGAAGTTCTGCAGTTCGTCGATAACAGGCTTCCAGAGGTCGCCCTGTGCGTTTACAGCGGCTGTGTCAGTCTGCAGCGAGTCGGCTCCTGCCATTGCTGCTGCGGCTGTTGTGTCTGTAGCCTCAGCCTCGGTAGTTTCCTCTGCTTCAGGAGCGTCGGCAGGTCCTTCGCCGTTGAATGCGAACTCAACCTGTGTGGGCGGGATACAGTTTTCGTCGTTGCATGCGCCATACTCCAGGTAGCACTTGATGTCGTGTTCGGGCTTGGTGAACTTGATCTTCTGTACAAACTGTGCTGAATTCTCAAAGTAGCGCAGCACCATTCCGAACATGTCGTCCATCTTCGAAATCTCGTGTCCGCGTGGTGTCAGCTTGCCTACGAGCTCTATACCGTCCTTCTTGTCGAAGTGGATGGTAGCCTCGGTGGGGCCGTCGTTGCCAAGATTGGTTGAATACACGTGCCATCCGCTTTCGATTTTTCCGGAGAACACGATCTCGGCTTCGGCTGTGCCGTTAGTCTTAAGATGAGCTGTGAACTTCACAGGGTTTGCCATCTGTGCATTGCACAGTATCGTCACAAAGAGCAACATGGCAACAGACATCAATTTTTTCATTGTGTACATTGGATTTGTTCAAAAATAATTCGTGGGTATAACTGTTGGAATTAGCGTTTCGCTTGATTGTTTTGATTTAGTAGAGCGGTACTCCCACCGGGAATCGAACCCGGATCAAAGGTTTAGGAAACCTCCGTTCTATCCATTTAACTATGGGAGCCCGTAAATCCGGATGCAAAGTTACAACTTTTTCGGTTAATAACATTAAAAAAACGGATTCATTATTTTAAATGATAATTTTTTTGTGTAAGAAAATTAAACTTTATAATTTTGCATTCGTCAAAAAACCGTTATGAAGCGAATATTATTCTTTTTTTTGCTGTGTATGAGTGCATGCACTCTATCAGCACAGGGATTTGTTAAGGGAAAAGTGTTGGATAAGCAGACTTCCGAACCGCTCGGTTTCGTGAATGTCAGGATAACCAAGAAGGCTTCCGGAGACTATGTCGGTGGTACGATGACCGATGCCGACGGAAATTTCAACGTTAAAGACCTTAAGAATGATGCCTATGTTCTGACACTTTCGTTTGTGGGTTATAAAGAAGAGGTGCGCGATTTTGAAATCAGTGTCGATAACCCGAAGAGAACTTTCACACGTATTTACATGTCGGAAAACCAGAACATGCTGTCGGGAGTGACTGTCACGGGACAGAAATCAACCATGAAGCTCGAGGTTGACCGCAAGTCGTTCGACGTGACACAGCTCATCTCTAACAGCGGCGAGGCTGCGAGCGATGTGCTCGACAACATTCCTTCGGTGGAAGTGGACAACGACGGTAACGTGTCGCTCCGTGGAAACAGCAGCGTGGAGGTGTGGATAAACGGCAAGTCGAGCGGTCTGACCTCTGACAACCGCGCGCAGATTCTGCAGCAGCTTCCGGCAGAAAGCATAGAGAGAATAGAAGTGATAGACAACCCTTCGGCCAAGTTCTCGGCAGAAGGTTCGGCAGGTATCATAAACATTGTGCTCAAGAAAGACCGCAGGGCAGGATATTACGGATCGCTGCAGGCAGGCGGCGGCACACGTGGAGGTGCCAACACGAGTTTCAACATCAACTATAACAGCTCGAAGATAGACGTATATGCCAACATCGGCTACCGTCACCGTTCCAACGACGGACGCTCTGAGAGCGACCAGGTGTTCACCAACACCAACGAATATCAGCGCTATTGGGGTACCAGCAAGAACACGGGTAACAACCTGTTCACCCGTGCCGGCATAACATGGCACGCCACCGACAAGGACGACATAGCGTTCAACGGCATGATGATGATAGGCGGAAACAAGAACCTGAGCAGCATACCGTATCATTACGGTACGCTCGGCAATGCCACAGATTCGCGCATCATGCTCAGAAGCACACGCAGCACGGGCGATATGAGAATGTTCTACGGCGAGCTGAACTATCGTCACAACTTCTCGGACAAGCATTTCCTTGATTTCACCATCGACGCAAACAAGTGGAAGAGCGACAACGACAACTACTATCAGGACTCAACTCAGTATATCACCGAGGAGCGTCCTACGGAATACGATTACCAGTATCGCCCGATGTTCATGAACAACAACCGCTGGGAAGTGAAGCTCGACTACGAGAATCAGATAACCGACCGCATGAAGGTTGAGGCTGGATATCAGGGCAACTTCTCTCACGAGAACAGCCCGCAGGAGTCTTATATCGACGACAGCAGCTGGAACGGAGCCAACAGCGTTGAGGATAAGGAATATTTCAACAGATTTATCTACGACATGGACCTGCACGCGCTGTATGCCACTCTTAGCTACAAGTTCGGCAAACTGAGCGTGATGGGAGGTCTGCGAGGTGAATACTGGAAGGTGAAGACCGAGAGCTATACATGGGAACAGGAACACGACGCGTCGAAACGCGACCCTGCATTCAAGAAAGATTATTTCCAGTTGTTCCCGAGTCTGTTCCTTTCTTATCAGCTCACAGAGACACAGCAGCTGCAGCTCAACTACACCAGACGTCTGCGTCGTCCGTGGGGCGGACAGCTCAACTCGTTCCGCGATACTCGTGATGCTACCATGGTGTCGTTCGGTAACCCGGAGCTGACTCCTGAGTTCAGCAACTCGTTCTCTCTGAACTACCTCAAGACATGGACCGACCACTCAATGCTCATCAGCGCTTACTACCGTCCTACGAGCGACGTCATACAGCGCATAAACTATCAGAGCTCTACCGACGGACTGATGTACTCTACAAGCGTGAACGTGGCAAGCAGTCTCAGCTCCGGTCTGGAACTCGTGGTTAAGAACAAGTTGTTCCGCATCCTCGACCTCACAACCACCGCAAACGCTTATTATTACAAGCTCAACGGATTCAGCTACGACATCGACGGACAGACAGTTACGGGTAAGGGCAACGACAACTTCACATGGAACGCCCGCATGACGGCAAGTGTCATACTGCCTTACGACATATCAATACAGGCTACCGGACGCTACAACGCGCGCCAGGTGATAACACAGGGTTACCGCAAAGCCAACTACAGCATAGATCTCGGTATGCGTAAGAACTTCTTCAACAAGGCTCTCACCGTGGCACTCAACTGCCGCGACCTGCTCAACTCACGTAAATGGGTGAACTACACAAGCAGCGACACGTTTACAAGATATCAGATGAACAAGCGTGGCGGACGCAACGTGAACCTCACGGTGACATGGAACTTCGGTAACATGAAGGCGAAGAAGAAACCGCAGAAGGAGAATTCAATGCCTGACTTCGAGAGCCAGCAGTACGGTGGAGAAGGCGGTGAGGGATAACATTCTGAAGGCAGCGGCAGAACGCCTGAATGTCTTTCATCCCGCGCAAATGCGTGCGGGATAATGAGATAAAGTCAATTCGCTTTATACATTATATATTTAAAAAGCCATCAGCATGCGTGAGTGTGCTGATGGCTTTGTTTTTGCCGCCTTTCAAGGGCGGCTTTTTCATTATGGGTCAGCGTCTTCCCGATTTCTTGCTGAGGTCGAGAATGCGCACGTTTCTGAACATTATGCCTGGACCGTGACCGCAGAAGCTGATGTAGCCTTCTTTGTTGAAGAGGCCCGGATGGTTCTTGTGGTCCACGGTGTAGGGATTGTGGTCGCTGCCGTCTGGTGCTACGTTATGGCCCTTGCATGCCTTGCGTATGTCGCCGTCGAGTATCACCTTGCCGTTGACGGTCACCTTGACGCGGTCGCCTACGACGCGTATCTCCTCAGAATACCATGTTCCCACCTTATCGAACTTGACGTGCTCTGGTACTATAATGCCGTAGACGGCACCGTGCTGCTGGTAGGGCATCAGACCGTTGTATATCGGATCGTCGTGGTCGAGAATCTGTATCTCCATGCCGTCGTAGGCGGCGTCGGTGCCGAGATTGGTTCTCACGCCCACGCCGTTGTTCACTCCCGGAGTGTCGAAACAGAAATCGAAGCGCAGCACGAAGTCGCTGTACTTCTTCTTTGTGTAGAGGTTGCCGCTGCCACCATAGTTTGCCGTGACGTATATGTTGCCGTTCTGCGGTACGTAGTTGGTGGTGTTGCCCTGCCATTTATCGAGCGAACGGCCGTCGAACAGCACCTCATAGCCTTGCTTCTGCTCGTCGGCAGAAAGCCGGAACACCGGAGTGGAGGGCAGTTTGCGGATGCGTGTATATCTCACAATGAGCGAGTCGTTACCTGCCTGGAAGCCGATGCCGCCTACAGCGTTAATACTCTTGCCCTCTTTCGGGTTCGTGAGCACTGCGTTTGTGATGAGTTCCTTGCCGTTGACACTTACGAACACGCGGTCGTCAACCACCTTTATGTCGGCTGAGTTCCACTCTCCCACGTTGCTGTACGGATGCCACTGCTGGCCTTCGCCGTAGAGTTTGACTCCCTTCTCACGGTCGAATGTGAGTACGGACATGTCGCGCAGGCTTACCTCGAGCTTGTCACCGCTCTTCCAGTCGAAGCTGAGGTCGAAGTTCTCGAAGTTCTCTTTCATCTTCCAGTAGCCGCGGAAGTTCATCTTTGTCCTGCCTGTTGACAGCGAATATCCTGTTGCCGAGCGTTTGGCGAGCAGTCCTTTTATCTGGTCGACGGCGTATCCCGCGTCGTGGTTCTCCACTTGTCGGATGTATGTCGATATACACTGCTCGAGCATTTCCTTCACGTGTCTGCCGCCGTTGAAGTCGTCGTGTGCTGCAACGATGTCCTTGATACATTCCGCTGACACGTCTGCATACTCGTTGGTATCATAATATTTTCTCATGTAACCTAGTGCCTGGAGAGTCTGTGTCTGGCCTATGGCCTTGAGGAAACGGTTGCCGAGCGATACGGACGGGCCGCTCTCCATGCCTGCGACGAGCATCAGATAGCGTTCCACCGGCGTTGCCTCTACGGTAGAGGCAAGGTCGAGATAGCGTGCGAGTATCTTGTCCTTCGCCTCGCCTTTATGCTTGTCTTTTGCCATGTCGAGCAGTATGGGCAGCATCTTTATGTTTTTCACGTCGAGCAGTGCAGCCTGTGCCTCGCTGTTTCCGGCCTGCTGGAGTATCTGTATGGCCTCGTCGGCGTTGGTGTTTGCTATTATCCGGTAGTAGCGGGCGGGCTTGGCAGATGCGTCCATGGCTTTTTTAGTCATTTCGAAAGCCTTTTCAGGTGTTGACTTACGGTTGATTATGATTATCGCGTCCTGCAGTTTCGCTGCCGATTCTTCGTCAGCTTTGTCGAGCATTGCGAACAGACGGCCGAGCTCGTCAGGACCAGCCACGTGACCGAGAGCGTCGAGTGCGGCGGCGCTTATGTCCTTATCGTCAGAAGAAGTGAGTGCCAGCACCTTGTCGAAGGCGTTGCGTATGGCACGCTTCGATACTATTTGAAGTGAGTTTATCACCACTTTCTTGTCGTCGGAATTGAGTGCCTGCACCATGGCTTCGCGCAGATCGCCGTTGAAGAAGTACAACGCGTTCTTCGCCTCTTCGGCGTTCTGTGTGCCAAGCATGGCTACGAGAGCCTTCAGCGACTGCTCTCCGCCGAGCTTGGCAGCAGCTATTATCGACTCCGAAAGCAGTGTTCCGCTGCTCTTCTTCAGCTTTTTCAGCACCACGTCGGTGTAGTTCTGCGCGTTGGCAATGCCTATCCAGCGCACCACGTCGGTCTGTCCGTCGTACGAGAGGCGCGACATTGCCTTTGCCATAGCGTCGAGAGCGGTAGGTCCGCAATATTTCAGACCAAACTCAAGAGCGGTGTTTCGGTATTCGGCATCGCGGTCGCGGAGGGCTTTGGTCATTGTGGATATGCCCTCAGTGCTTTCAGCTCTGAGCTCCAGACGCAGGCCGGCACATCTTACGGCAGATGTTTCTGACTTGGTGAGTAGCTTTGCCTCCTTGGCCACAAGTTCTTTGTTGTCGTCGCACAGGCGGTCGAGCATGGCGATGAAGGCATCTGTGGCGTGAGTCTTTTCGGGTTTATAGCCGGCAGCCTGAGCGGCATCGGCAAGTACAGGGAGCTTGTCAGCCGGGGCGACGGCAGCCATCGCGTCGTATATCTCTGCGGTTGTTGTGGCGTCGGCACCGCTGAGCCATGAAACGAGAAGATCGTCGCAGCCGGTCAGTCTGCACGCTTTTATTACCTTGGCGAGCGATAAGTGGTCGGCGTCTGAGGTTCTTACGAATTCGGTCAACTCGTTTCCGGCATTTTTCATCTTGCATAATGAGGCCAGCACCAGGCTGCTCACGTCCTTGTCCTGTGCATATCTGAGGAGGAAGGATATGTCTTCGGCCGTGGCACAATTGACAAGTTCGGACATCAGGAAGTTCTTCTTGCGTGCGTTTGTGCTTCTGTCGATGGCGAGTTTCAGGCCTTCGCGTATCTCAGCTCTGTATTTCTGGCCCACCTGAGTGGTGACAAAACTTGACAGACCACCCAGCGCATACTCGCCGGCCGAGGCGTTGTTGTCTTCATAATTCATCGTTGAGGCTATCTGCAGCACGCCTGCACTTCCCGTGGCAGCCATCTCTGCCATGAGTCGGTTGAACGATTCGCTGTCTTTGGCAGGCATCTGTGCCAGTGCGTCGGCGATGACTGTCTCAGGCGTTCTGTTCCTGCTGTCGGTCTGCGCAATGCTTTGCGTCTGTGCCAACAGGAATACCGCAATTAGGATAATCAGGTATTTTTTCATTTTTCTTTTAGTTGTGTAAAGTACAATATCGTTATGGTTATGTGTTTGAATTCATATTTTCATCGTGTGACATCACAGGTGCCACTGTCCGCGCATGGGCTGATCGACAAGCGCATTGGCTGCGTCGTCGTTGACAAACAGTTGCGTCTTCGGGTCGAAATTGAGCACACTGCGGTTCAGTCTCAGTGCCACGGCACCCATGTTTACGAGCGTACAGCTGCGATGACCGTTCTCCTCGTTGAGCGCGAATTTCTTTCTTGTGTGTATGCAGTCTATGAAATCAGTGTTCTGCGGCACCGGATCGGGATATTCCGCGAGCTTGTTCATTATGTCGGGAATGGTACATTCGAATCCCTTATACACCTTTCCGTTCGGTCCTTCGATGTAAGCAGTCTTCTCGCTGCTCTCAAATCCCTCACCCTCGAGCACAATCTGGCAGCCGTCGTTGTAGGTGTATGTTATCTTGCGCCATATACCCACGGCGTCGGGATGCTGTTGTGGAGAATCCACTTCCACCTTAACCGGCGACGTGTCGTCTTTTCCCAGGATATACTGCACGGGGTCTAGATAGTGCTGACCCATATCAGTGAGTCCGCCACCATCGTAGTCCCAATATCCGCGGAAGGTCTGGTGGGTGCGGTGTATGTTGTAAGGCTTGAACGGAGCCGGGCCGAGCCAGAAGTCATAGTCGAGCTCTTTCGGCACAGGTTGAGTCTCAAGATTCTCCTTGCCAACCCAGAAAAACTTCCACGCGAAGCCCGTCGAGCCAGACACAACAACCTTCAGCGGCCATCCCAACAGACCACTGTCAACCAGCTTCTTCAGCGGCAGGACAGGCGTTCCGAGGCCGTAGAACGTGTCGGTGAATCTGAACCACGTGTTCAGACGGAATATTCTGTTATATCGTTTCACCGCTTCCACCACGCGCTTTCCTTCGCCTATGGTGCGCGTCATAGGTTTTTCACACCATATATCCTTGCCGGCTTTCGCCGCCTCTATGGCCATTATGGCGTGCCAATGGGGTGGCGTGGCGATGTGCACCACATCTACATTTGGGTCGGAGATCAGTTCCCTGAAATCGTGATAAGCCTTTACGTTCTCACCGAATTTCTTTTTTGCCAGGTCAACAGATTGCGACAGATGGTTGCTGTCCACGTCGCAGAGAGCTACAAGGCGGCAGTGCTCGTCGCTTGTGAAGTGGTATGACGAGCGTCCTATGCCGCCCGTTCCAATGATACCTTTAGTAAGCTGGTCGCTCGGAGCAATGTGTCCGTTGCCTCCAAGCACGTTGCGCGGGACGATGGAAAACAGTCCTATGCCGCCCAATGTTTTGAGAAAAGTGCGTCTGTTTGTTTTCATTGTAATTGATTGTTAAAGTGACGGGGTGTTACATCCGTCGGTTGCAGCGATTTGGTTATATGTACAAATTTAATAATAAAAATCGTAACGGCATACAGCCTTGCTCCGTTTTTTTGCTTATTGTGTCTTTCATGTATGTCTGATTGCTTACTGACGATGTATGCTCATGCGTACAACGCATCGCGGACGACAGATGGAAACTGCGTCAGACGGCGCATGTTGAGTCACGTTTTCGTTACAAACGGTCTGTAAAATTGTCCACACCGACAGGTGTTTTTGTTTATAATACAGGATAAAAAGTCAAATGTGACGATAATATTTTATATTTTTGAATTTTTGACATGTTGCAAACGGTTCTTTAGCAAATTAATGTTTATTTTTGTAAAGCATAATGACAATCTGAGAACATTCTGCAGACGGATGGCCGCAAGAGTGGCGGCATGGATAGAAAACACTGACATAGACAACAAATAAAAACACAAAACTAAAAACAATGAGAATTTTTTCAAGGACTTTCTTGTGCGCCGTCCTACTGGCGGTTGTGCAATCCGGCTATGCGGCGGATATTGTATCGCACATCAGTATCAAGCAGCCTGGCAATCGGGCAGTAACCTATGAACTTAAGGAACAGGGCAACAGGCTGGTCGCCGACGCCGCTCTGCCACTCACGATAAGCAAGAGTGTGAGCAACGTGGACGGCGATGAGGTGGTGACACTCACCTTCACCGCCACCGGAACAACATACTTCAACTTCGGTGCCGAGCTCAATACCGGCTACACCACCGACGATTGCGAGTTCTACATGCCGGGCTTCTGGTATCACCGCAACCTGCGTTCGCCTAAGGAGGCACCGTCGTTCCACACGTCAAAGAGCTGGAATTTCCGTGAAGACCGTCTTTCGTCGCCGCTCACGGGAGCATACGATTCGAAGACAGGCGAGGGCACAACGGTGCTCCGTCAGGTGGAAAACGGCTGCGACGCGCTCGCCACTGCCGGTGAGGGCGAGATAATATTGTCAGGCAACACGTCGGTGGGCTATCTGGGATTCGACAACGAGAGCGGAACGGCAAAGCTCACTTTCGGCTATCCTTACATAGAGACTCCGCGCCGTTACATCCGCAAGCTTACCCTTGCTCCTGCCGTTGAGGCTTTCGTCAAGATGGTGAAGGGCGAGACAAAGAGCGTGAGCTGGCGCATACGCAAGGTTAAGTCTGCCGACTACGGCGACTTCGTGGGCAAGACATGGGAGTATTGTTTCGACCGTCTGAACCCGCAGCCGCTCACTCCGCTTTACACTCCCGAAAAGATGAAAGCCACGATGGCCAACTACTTCCGCAAGTCGTATGTAAACAAATACGACCTGAAGTTCAACTCCGGTCATGGCCTGCGCTGCTCCGACTGCGAGCCTGCCACACTGATGCAGGTGGGTTTCTGCGGCCGCGTACTGCTCAACGCGTTCAACGCCATAGAGTATGGCGAGGCCACCGGACAGCAGGACCTCGTGAAGATAGGCAACGAGATATTCGACAGCTTCCTCGCACACGGATTCACGGCAAAGGGATATTTTTATGACGACCTGAACATGAACAACCCCATGCCGGCCGATAAGGACGTGGTACACTCAATACGTCAGCAGTCTGAAGGCGCTTACGCAGTGATGCACTATCTGAAATATGAGAAGAAGCACGGCCGCACACACAAGGAGTGGGAGAAGAAGATACGCACTCTGCTCGACAACTTCCTCACCCTGCTCAACGAGGACGGCAGCTTCGCACGCAAGTTCCACGACGACGGTTCTGTGATAGACGGCAGCGGCGGAAGCACTCCTTCTGCCACATCGACGCTCGTAATGGGCTACAAATACTTCGGCGACAAGAAATATCTGAAGGCAGCCGAGCGCACAGTTGACTATCTCGAGGCAAACATCATATCGAAGAGCGACTACTTCTCTTCAACCCTCGACGCCAACTGCGAGGACAAGGAAGCAGCCATCAGTGCCGTCACCGCCACCTACTACATGGCAATGGTGACCAAGGGAAAGACACGCAGCCACTACATAGACCTCTGCAAGAAGGCTTCATACTTCGCTCTCTCATGGTATTATCTGTGGGACGTGCCGTTCGCACAGGGTCAGATGCTCGGCGATCTTGGATTCAAGAGCCGCGGATGGGGCAACGTGTCGGTGGAGAACAACCACATAGACGTATTCGTGTTCGAGCTGCCTCACATCCTGAAATGGCTGGGCGAGACTCTCGACGAGCCGCGCTACGGACAGATGTACAACGTCATCTACACATCGCTCAACCAGCTTCTGCCTGTCAAGGAGCGTCTGTGCGGCATCGGCGTAGAGGGATTCTATCCTGAGGTAGTGCAGCACACCACCTGGGACTACGGCCGCAACGGCAAGGGATTCTACAACGATATCTTTGCTCCGGGATGGACAGTGGCCTCGCTTTGGGAGCTTTATTCGCCCGAACGTACGGTTGACTTCCTTACAAAGAAATAAAACATAAGAAAACATAAACAGAACCATGACCGGCATTGCGCCACTCACAGGCGACCGCGTAGAATAAGATAGCGCGGCGCCGGCGCCTGAAGCCGGTCATGGCACATACAGACAAAATAATGAAAAAACTAAGAATCTTATTAGCTTCTCTCGTGTTTTCGGTATCGGCCAACGCCCTCGCCGGCGACACTTACACCAATCCTGTGATAAACACAAGTCTGCCCGACCCGTCGGTGATACGTGCCGACGACGGTTATTTCTATCTTTACGCCACAGAGGATATACGCAACCTGCCGATATACCGCTCGCGCGATCTCGTTGACTGGCAGTTTGTCGGCACGGCGTTCACGCCAGAGACCCGTCCGCAGTGGAACAAGGACGGAGGAATATGGGCGCCCGACATCAATAAGATAGGCGACAAGTATGTGCTCTACTACTCCAAATCGGTGTGGGGCGGCGAATGGACATGCGGCATAGGAGTTGCCACCGCCGACCGTCCCGAAGGTCCGTTCACCGACCACGGCCCGCTGTTCATAAGCAAGGAGATAGGCGTGCAGAACAGCATCGACCAGTTCTTCATCGAGGACAACGGCCATAAATACCTGTTCTGGGGCTCGTTCCGCGGCATATACGGCATAGAACTGTCCGACGACGGACTGTCGGTGAAGCCCGGAGCGGAGAAAAAGCAGATCTCGGGAACATTCATGGAAGGCACCTACATACACAAGCGCGGCAAATACTATTACCTGTTCGGATCGGCGGGAACATGCTGCGAGGGCGCGAAGAGCACCTATCGTGTCACCTACGGACGCTCCGAAAGCCTCTTCGGTCCGTATGTGGACAAGAAAGGACAGCGCCTGCTCGACAACCATTATGAGGTGCTGATACACGGCGACGACACATTTGTAGGCACGGGCCACAACGCCGAGTTCATAACCGACGACTACGGTCAGGACTGGATTCTATATCACGGCTACAAGAAAGCCGAGGCCGACGACGGCCGCGTGGTGTTCCTCAGCCGCGTGGATTGGAAGGACGGCTGGCCCGTGGTGGCTGGTGATGCGCCTGCCAAGGAATGTGAGAAACCGCGCTTCGGACAGATTTATCTTGCCGACCCGACCATATTCAGCGACAACGGTACATATTATCTGTATGGCACGTCGCCCCTGAGCAACAACGGCTTCTGGGTGTATAAGTCGAAAGACCTGCAGCACTGGGACGGTCCGGCAGGCGCCGTTGACGGCTACGCATTGTGGGGCAACACCTACGGCACAAAGGGATTCTGGGCTCCGCAGGTGTTCAAGTACGGTGGACGCTACGGTATGGCCTACACAGCCAACGAACAGATAGCCATAGCATGGGCCGACAGTCCGCTCGGACCGTTCGTACAGGATGAGCCAGCCATGATTCCGGCGAAGACAAAGGAGATAGATCCGTTCATATTCTTCGACGACGACGGCAAGAAATACATGTATCATGTGCGCCTTATCAACGGCAACCGCATATACGTGGCAGAGATGAACGACGACATGCGTTCGCTCAAAGAGGAGACCGCCCGCGAGTGTATCTCGGTGAACGAGGACGGATGGGAGAACACTGCCAAGAGCAAGTGGGGCGTGAGCGAAGGCCCTACGGTGGTGAAACTCGACGGCACATACTACATGTTCTACTCATGCAACGACTTCCGCAACATCGACTACGCCATGGGTTACGCCACGGCCAAGTCGCCGCTCGGACCGTGGAAGAAGCACAAGAAGCCCATCGTGTCGCGTCAGCTCACAGGAGAGAACGGCACGGGCCACGGCGACCTGTTCCGCGATGCCGACGGACGTTGGATGTACGTGCTGCACACTCACAACAGCAACTCGCAGGTGAGCCCGCGCCGCACGGCCATAGTGGAGCTCACAAAGAAGGGTAAGAAGTTCGAGATGGTGCCGGGCTCGCTGAGATACATAGAGCGTTGAGGCCTGACAGGTGCTTCCGGCAGAAGAGTGGATGAATGCCCGTAGGTATATCTTCCTGTCGGACAAGAGCCGGTATAAGGGCCCGCCATCAGAATATAGACAAATTGAGGGCGTCGTAGCGGACGGATATTCACATCCTGCTACGATGCCCTTCTTGTGTGCCTGCGGTTTCGTCTGCGTTCCGGAAACTGTGTGTAAGGACATACGGAACATGTGTTTGCTGCACTTGCCGTGCCGAAGACGAAAAAGGGCATATCGGGGAATTTCTGTATAAATATGCAAAACGAAAAGTAAAAAATCTTGACAAAATTTTTTTTCAAAATAGAAAACGAAGTTCAGCGAAAACGCCTTTATCGAACTAAAGATTTTTTTCGGAGGCGGCGGAAAAACGTCCTCGCAAAACGCTTCGCCGCTGACTGTTTTCCGGAATGGGCTTTTTGAGCCTGCAAAACAGACTTTATTGATGCCCGAAATGAAGCATGTCAGGGCCTGAAATGGTGCATATCAGGTGGTGATATGGGCTCTATCGCAAGCTGATGGAAGCAATGTGAATTTTCGGAATTGCGTAAGCCTCTGATGGATAGACTGTTAGGCAAAGTGCTCAAAACTCGCGTATTTGCCTCCGGATGTTCTTTTGCAGGCAAATACGCGATTCTCGTGAAGTTGACGATGAATAAATATACAGTCGTCGTTATGCTTTTGCATATTTATGCATGCCGCGTCATGTCGGCGAGTTTGTGCGGCAGCAGGTGTGGCACAGGGTGAAGGCGGCGGTGCTGGCACCGACGTTACAACTTGTGGCTCCACGTCCGTCTGCCGTCGCCCAGTTTCAGCTTGCCGGTGTTGATGACACGCTGTCCCACGGTGAGTTTTCTCAGATTCAGACTTCCTTGCAGCACCTCAATGCTGACATTGCTGTCGCTCACTTCGCACACTCCCCATGCGTATCCGTTGCTCCAGAAGTATCTGCCCGGGCGGTCGGTTATCTGCATGCATCCGCTTACGGCGGAATAATGGAAACCGCTTGAGGCGAGCACCGCAGCCCAGCTGGCCATGGAGCGTGCGTAGTGGTGGCCGCACTCTGCCTCGCTTAACGGATTGCGGCGTGCTCCGTCGTGACGGTCGCGTATGGCTTTGATGCAGGTGAGTGCCTCGTCTTCCATGCCTTCGTACATCATTTCGACGGCGGCACAATACTCAAATCCGGTCATCACTTCGGCGAAATAGGGGAACGGCACCTTCAGTCTGCCCTTGGGCCATGAGGCCATGAGCAGTCCGGATTCGTGCCCCATGACGTTGGAACGCATGTTGTTGAAGTGGCGGCTGAAGTCGTCCACGTAGTTGTATTTCATGACGCTCTCCATCGTTGTGCGTATGTTTGTCGGGTCAGCCAGATAGCCCAGCCCGCAGATGTGGGCCATATATTGCCCTACAAGCTGGTCGACCAGACTGCCTTTTCCCAGCTGATAGGGCGGAATGCGCGACTCGTCGTCCATATTGATGAACTCAAACGTGGCGGGATCGGTTATCTTATGTTCATAATATTCGCCGTTGAAAAGATTGGCGTCCATCCATTCGGAACCCTGTGCGAACAGTTGCCGGCACTTTTTCTCAAACGTGCGGTCCTTCATGGCTGCTGCCATCTCTTCGGCGGCACGCAGCGCTCCCAGATACCAGAAGCCCATCTGCGGATTCGGTCCGAAGTAGTTTACGTCCATCGTATTGTGCTGCGAACCTTCCATCACGCCGTCCTGATTGCCGTCCCATCCGCCTTTCACCCATGCGTAGGACATAACTTTCTTTATCTGTTCCCAGTTGTCGGCGAGAAACTGATTGTCGCCGGACAGTTGCCAGTCGCGGTAGAACTTCATGATGCATCCCATCTGGCCGTCAGCTGCAGCCGCATTGCCTTTGGCAGACTCGGAAAGTGGCAGGGCGGCGCGGAAGTTCATGAGTCCGTCATCGCGTGTGACGTAGTTGAATTCTACGTCGCGCATGGTGCGCGCCAGGTCGCCGAAAAGAAATGATGTGGCCATCTCGTAGTTCCATACATGAGTACACGAACCCATGCACGAGCCGTAGCGGTCCATCACACCTTCCCATCCCATGAGATGACCGCTTGGCAGGCGGAATACGGTCTGCGAGCGGAGTGTGGCCAGATTGAACAGGGCTGCCTCTTTGATGACGTCGGGTAGGCTGCTGCTCAGGAAACTGTTGACAAACAGCAGAGTATTCTTCTCCAGCTCAGGAATGCGCGGCACTATGGAGCTGGCAGCCTGCCATGCGTCCGGATATTGCGTGCAGTAGTAATTGCCCACAACAGATTCCGACCATGCCTTGCGGTTTGGGAAACTCCATGTGAGGAAGAACGAATAGGTGGCGGTCTGTCCCGGTGCTATGGTCTTCATGACGGCCAGCGACGCCATCGGGTCGTCGTCGGCCTGTACGTCGCATTCCGTAAGCATGCCGTCGGCACTGAAGTCATCCCAGAAGTTCAGTATGGCGTTGTTCTAGTCGTCGGGCACGGACGACGTTCTGTAGGAAACCTTTCCTGACGACTGTGTGGTGAGGGCCATCGTTCCATAGGCAGGATCGTCTTGTTGCACTCCCTCCGAGTGGAAATATATGCCTTTCAGTCCGTCGGCATCCTTGTATGTGTTCTTGTTTTTCTTGGCGCCAAGCGGCACATAATCGCCTTTCCAGTTGAAGGTGTACTTGCTTCCGTCCTTGCCGATGAAGTTGCGGATTGATCCGCACACTGCTACTTCGAGCGGAGCGTCAGTTAGGTTGGTGACCTCATAGCTCAAAACGGCGACCGGCAGACCGCTGTTGTCTGCATCGCCGGGAATGAGCGGGTTGAATCCTTTGACGGTGACTCTTACTGGAAGGGCCTTGTCCGCCAGACGTACCTGCCCGAACGGATAGGCTGCATCGAACGAGGCTTCGGAGAAACGAGGGAATCCGTGATGGTTTACGGGGCGTCCTTCGTAGTGGAGATATTCGTGGTCGTAGAGCGGACCGCTCAGAAGTGTGGTCTGCGCCTGCTTTCCCGCTTCCTTAGTATATATGGCGAAGAAGGGCGCGTTGTTGCCCGGAGTCACGGTGCTGTATTGTTTTGCAGGAACATTCATTATCTCCCAGTCGCGCAGTTCGCCGCGTCCGCCCAACGATACTGTTCCTGTGCCGATGCCTCCCAGGGGTAGGGCGATGTGATAGAGATGGTTCTGGTCGTAGTGTTTCAGTACCGGCCATTCGGCAGGACTCCATTCTTCGGCCTGTACGGACAGTGCCAGTAACAGACAGATGGCATGAACAAAAAGTCTTTTCATATATTTATCTCCTTGGTCTTAACGTGAAAATGATGTTAGAAATAATATATCTTTATGGTTATCAGGATTATAACGGTAAACACGTATTGTCTTCAGTGGCGGGGAACAGAGATGTGACTGTAGCGCCACTGTACGCTGAATCCAAAGTTACGGAGATTTATTGTATTGCGGATGTTATTTGTCTGAAATTTTTGTTACGTATGAAAATTATATGTATGACGGTGTGGTGGCCGGACAGTGTGGGGCGTACAGAACGAAGACGGGGCTGAGCATGTTGTTGTATGTATGGTGTTATGAGGTTGAGGATTCTTGAGATATCGGACGCGGAGCGGATAAGCGGCAGGGCGGAAGGGTGTGGCTTGCTGAAGATAAAAATAAAAGAACCGTGCCATACTCATTGTGAGAGTTTTGGCACGGTTCTTTTATTGTTGTCGGAGTCTGTCTGTTTTTATGTCAGGTGGGCTCCTGTGGTTTTTCACGTATGTATTGTCTTTTACGCCTTATGTTCTTATTTCTTCGGTGCTTTCACGGCTTTCACACCCTCAAAAGTCATCTTCACCGGTTTGATGTATCCGTTTTCATCGAAGTACATGCGGTCGATACATGTCACACGGCTGTCGCGTCCTTTCTCGGTGAGCGGACGGCGGTGATAGCCTATGTACCATTCTGCGTTCCAAAAGAGCGTGTTTGCCTCCCTCCCCAACGGCCTCTTTTGCTTGATAATAAAATCGTTCGAAAACGTAAATGACTGATATTCCGCGCTTTACGTAAATCGCTCAAAATCGCGTATTTAGATCCGAAGGAAACCTTGCCGGCAATACACGATTTTTACCAAGGTAGAACAGAAAACTCTACGGAACTTCTGCAGGGCAGGGATGGGTAGGAATAATCAATTGAACATACAGGACACGCCGGCTGGGAGCGCCCTGGTGTAGCCGTCTCAGATCCAACAAAAGTGTTTTATGACAAGCTCCTGATATAATAAGCTTTTGTATGTATGCTTTACGTATATCAATGATTTTCAATAAATAAGAAACAACCTTCCGTCTTTTTGTAGGATATATGTTTTGCGATCATACGCATTAGTGAAGTCAGAAATAGTGTCAGATTGCTCCATAATTGAAAATATTACGCCAAAGCGAGCAATTTTTCAGCGTTTATTTGTATTTTTGCCATGTTTGATGAAGATTTGTTTGATTTTATGCGCTGCACTGAGTCAGGTGAATTTTCTGAAGTGACAAAATATGGAATGATTTACCATTACTCAGTATCTGAATTTCTGTAATTTGAAAGATGTTGCGGAATGAAAGATAATCATGTTGAAAAACATAAAAAAATATACCTCATATGAAAAATCACCTGTAATAAAAAAACTTTCCCCTGAAACAAAGTTATATGAATAAATACGACATTTTCATCAGTTATCGCCGTGACGGTGGCAAGGAGTGGGCAAGAATGCTTTCCTTGGAGTTGGAGCGTTTGGGTTATAGTGTGTTCCTTGACTTTGACGAACTGAAGGACGGAATCTTCGACAAACGCATTATGGACGCTATCGAAAGTGCCCCAATATTTATGATCATCCTGTCTCCGCATTCATTGGACCGCTGCGTTAACGAAGATGACTGGGTGCGCCGCGAGATAGAATATGCCATCTCGCACAGCCGACATTTTGTTCCTATAAATCCTGACTGCACATTCACGGGGTTCCCCGAAGATTTGCCTGACGGGCTGAAAAATGGTCTCGGCTTGCATCAGTTCTCGGAAATCATGATGGGACAGTTGTTCAAAGAGTCGGTGGAGAAGATGGTGCGTTACCGCATAGCGCCAATAGTAAGAGTGGCGGGCGAGACTGCAGTGCAGGGAAATGCAGACTCTCTTTTGAAGATAGAGACAGACCTGGCGTGCAGAATTTTTGTAGATTATGAGAATAGGGGCGAGGCTCATCCCGGAAAACTGACGCGTCTGCAGCTGCGGGGCGGGAGCTACCGCATCCGGTTCGTGAGTCTCGATAATGCTGCCGACTATGTCGAGAATATGGATTTCAAGATAGGGCACAATACTGAGGAATGGTATACTGTGTCACTGATGCCATTAAAGAAACAGAGGGAGCGTAGGGCCTTGGAGGCTGAGAAGGAGAAGGAAAAGAGAAAACAACGTTTGGCTTTGCCGGATAACCGATTTAAGGAATATTCTATTGATGGACGAAAAGGGTTTGTAGATTCAGTCACAGGAGAGATATTGGTTCCGTGCAGTTATGACCTCGTGTGGAAATTTAGTGAAGGTCTTGCTGGAGTTAAGAAAAACAGTAAATGGGGTTTCATTGACAAGTTCGGTAAAGAAGTAATTCCGTGCATTTATGACGCTGTTATGGTGTTTGGGGATGGTCTTGCCAGAGTTAAAAAAAACGGTAAATGGGGTTTTATGGATAAGTCTGGTAAAGAGGTGATTCCGTGCATTTATGACCATATTTCTAGTTTTTGTATAGGTTTTACCGGAGTTAAGAAAAACGGTAAATGGGGTTTCATAGACAAGTTCGGTAAAGAGGTGATTCCATGCATTTATGACGATGTTTCTGGTTTTTGTATAGGTTTTACCGGAGTTAAGAAAAACGGTAAATGGGGCTTCATAGACAAGACCGGTAAAGAAGTGATTCCGTGTAGTTATGACTATATCGGAAGTATTTGTGAAGGTCTTGCTAGGGTCGAGAAAAACGGTAAATGGGGTTTCATAGATTTGTCCGTTAAAGAAGTGATACCGTGCAATTATGATGTAGTGAGCAATTTTTGGCAAGGGTATTGTAATGTCTGGAAAAACGGTAAATGTGGTATTATAGACAAGACCGGTAAAGAAGTGATTCCGTGTAGTTATAAATATATTTGGGATTTTCATGACGGTCTTGCTAAATTCAAGAAAAACGGTAAATATGGTTTCGTAGACAAAACAGGTAAAGAAGTAATTCCACCTATATACAGATATGCTGAAAACTTCTACAGAGGGCGTGTAAAAGTTAGGAAAGGCTTGTTTGTGACTTATTATATAGACAAAACAGGAAGGAAAGTTTTAAAAACGTAAACGGCTGATATTCCGTACTTTACGGAAACTACTCAAAATCGCGCATTTGGAGCCTAAGGAAACTATTTCACAGGAGGACATGCTATAGTCGATAAAGGTCTATGGACTTATTATATAGACAGAAAAGGTAAACTCGTGTTATTAAAAACGGTACGTCACTTTATTTTGGGTAAGCTCGGATGGAGTTAGTTTCAGCAACGGGTGAAAGTCCCGGGGTGTTCCAACAGCAGGTATCTGCAGCCAATGGAGTGATGCCCACTGCGAGGTGAACTCTGAAAAGCCGCCTGTAAACATCTGTTCTAGCGGGCAGGGATGCAAGGTAACCACCAGTCCGAGAAGAAACGATGGGAGAACGGGATGACTGTTGTTTTTCTATTATGCAAACACGAAATGGTGTGCGGGTTTATGCAGAGTTTCGGAGGCTGACGCGCCGGGGCGTCCCTGAGCTATAGCTTGAGATTTCGTGCTCAATGAGGATGGCTTTTGCCGAATACTGATGGGTTTATAATAAACAAAAACGCATGGTCCGTGTGGAGTCATGCGTTTTTATGATGAATAAGTGTTGTGCTTATTTTGTGTTCTTCTTCGGTGTTTTCACGGCCTCCACGCCTTCGAATGTTATCTTCACCGGTTTGATGTATCCGTTTTCATCGAAATACATATGATCGATGCACACCACGCGGCTGTCGCGTCCTTTCTCAGTCAGCGGGCGGCGGTGATATACGATGTACCATTCGTCCTTGCCGGGAATCTGTATTACGGAGTGATGTCCGGCACCTGTCGCAACCTTCGGATCCTGTTGCAGAATCTTTCCGATGCGCTTGAACGGACCGAAAGGCGAGTCGGCAATGGCGTAAGCCACGCAGTAGTCGGGGCCGCCCCATCCGCCTTCAGACCACATGAAGTAGTATTTGCCCTTACGCTTGAGCATGAACGGACCTTCAACGTAGTTCTCAGGAGTAATTTCCTTATACATTGTTCCGTCCTCGAACGGCACTATGCTGAGCAGATCCTGCGACAGACGCACCATGTTGCAGTGGCCCCATCCGCCGTAATACATATAATATTGTCCGTCGTCGTCGCGGAACACGAACTGGTCTATCGGCTGCGCGCCGTTTATTATCTGGCCTATCAGCGGCTTGCCCAGCGCGTCCTTATACGGTCCTTCCGGCTTGTCGGCAGTGGCGACACCTATGCCTCCGAGCTCGTTGTTGTTCTGTATGTCGTTTGCTCCGAAGAAGAGATAATACTTGTTGTTCGCGTGTATTATGGCTGGGGCCCACATTGCGCGGCGTGCCCAGCTCACGTTCTTTTTCTCGAGCACCCGCGGATGCTTGGTCCAGTTCACGAGGTCTTTCGACGAGAATGCGTCCATGAAAGTCTGCTCGTCGTATTCGGCCGAGTAGGTGGGGAATATCCAGTATGCTCCGTCGAGCACGGCTCCTTCCGGATCGGCATACCATCCCTGGAATATGGGGTTGCCGCTGGTCTTGGTCTTCTTTGTCCCCGCCTGCGCACCGGCAGCTATGGCAAGGATCATTGCGGATGTAAGTAATAGTTTTCTCATTGTGTTGGATTGAAATTTTGTTATGGTTATGTTTTTCTTGGGGACAAATGTATTAAAAAAAAGTATATTTCGCAAATATTAGGTAATGATTTGTAATCAATATGACGCTTATTTTCAATAATAGAAAATTAAAGCAAAAAAAGGAATTAAGATTTTAACGAGAGTTAAAAAAATAGAGGATAACGGATTTAATTGTGAAATTATTTGATAGCTTAACTTAAAAGGTTTAACTTTGAACGTGCTTTTAAATGAAGCGTGAAAAACATAACTGATTAACAAACTAAAAGTGTAAATATTACTATGATCATTTCCCAACTGTTGTTTTTAGGTTCTATCGGCATGCCCGAAGTGCTGATTATCGCATTGATTGTGTTGCTCCTCTTCGGAGGAAAGAAGATACCGGAGCTTATGAAAGGTCTGGGCAAGGGTGTGAAAAGCTTTAAGGACGGAGTGAACGGAATAGAAAAAGACTTGAACGCAGACATCAATACATCTGCCGAGGACAAAAAGAAGGACTAAAAAACAGCGTATCCCATAATGGCATTAAAGGCAGACATGACTTTTTGGGACCATCTGGAGGCTCTGCGCTGGACGTTGGTTAGGTCGTTTACGGCAATAGGAATATTATTCATAGCGGGTTTCGCGTTCATTCCATATATATTCGACCATGTGGTGATGGCTCCGAGCCGCAGCGACTTTTTTCTCTATCGTTTTCTTGCGAAGGTGAGTCAGATAGTCCCGTTGGTTCCGGGAGAAGTGGTGAAACCGTTTCATGTGGATATCATAAACATAAAGCTGGCTTCGCAGTTCTTTCTTCACATGTCGCTCGCATTGTGGCTGGCGTTGCTCGTGGCGTTCCCTTATCTGGTTTACGAAATATGGAAGTTTGTCTGTCCGGCGCTGTATGATAATGAGCGTAAAGGTATAAAATTCACGTTCCTTTTCGGTACTATAATGTTTTATCTGGGTTGTGCGGTAGGCTATACCGTGGTTTTCCCGCTTACGCTCAGGTTTCTCTATACATACGAGATAAGCTCGCTCATTACCAATCAGCTTTCGCTCGACTCATACATGAACAACTTCCTGATGCTGATCTTCATGATGGGCATAGTGTTCGAACTCCCGCTGCTTGCCATGCTGATGTCTAAATTGGGATTCCTAAACCGTAGCTTCTTCTCCGAATACAGGCGACATGCCATTGTCGCGATAGTAGTGGTTGCGGCTGTGATAACTCCTTCGTCAGACCCGTTCACGCTGATGGCTGTGTTCATTCCTATATATGTGTTGTGGGAACTCAGCGCATTCCTTGTAAAACCGGCACCGGCTGACGATGAATCGGAGGAAGAAAATGACGATGCAGAAAACGAATAGCTAAAATAAATCATAATGGATAACTCTAAGATAAACGTTGGATTAATTGGATTTGGCAGGATGGGCAGCAAATACCTGCGCAATTTCAATGCAACAGGAAAATATCACTTTTCCTACATCTGTGATGTGGATCCGGAGGCAAGGGCAATGGCCAAGAAACTGTCTCCTGAATCGACGGTGGTGGACGACGAGAACGTGATATTCAACGATGATAATGTTCAGTGCGTCATATTGTCAACATTGGCCAATATGCGCAAGGAACAGATAGACAAGGCAGTGAGCCATGGCAAACACGTGATATCGGAAAAGCCGATTGCTGATACGCCGGAAAGAGAGTGGGCAGCGGTGAAATGTGTGGAGAACTCGAATGTCCTTTCCACAGTAAACCTCTATCTGCGCAACTCGTGGTATCATAACAGGATGAAGCAATACATAGAAGAGGGCGAGATAGGCGACCTTGCCATAATACGTGTATGCCACATGACACCCGGACTCGCGCCTGGAGAGGGACACGAATATGAAGGACCCGCATTTCACGACTGCGGCATGCACTACGTGGACATAACACGATGGTATGCCGGAGCCGAATACAAGACATGGCACTCGCAGGGCATGCGCATGTGGAACTACAAGGACCCGTGGTGGTTGCAGTGTCATGGCACGTTTACCAACGGCGTGGTGTTCGATATCACACAGGGATTTGTCTATGGACAGCTCTCGAAGGATCAGACACACAACTCGTATGTGGACATAATCGGAACAAAGGGAATTGTGCGCATGCACCACGATTTCAAGACTGCTGTGGTGGAGCTGCGCGGAGTGACAAAGACTGAGATAACCGAGCTTCCTTACGGAGGAAAGAACATAGACGTCATGGGAAAACTCTTTGCAGAGAGCATAGAAAAAGGACGTCTGAATCCGCAACTGCCGACGTTCCGCGATTCAGCGATAGCGTCTGAGTATGCATGGAAGTTCTTTGAAGATACAAAACAGCACGACCTTCCGGCAAAAGGAAATCTTGACACACTGGAAGAGATAATCCGACGTCGTAGAACCATGAAGAACGGATATGGACTGCTGGGACAGAACAAGTGGGCCGACGACTGACCGGAAACATCCTTTTTGAATCTGATTTTTATTTAATGCCAACCTAATATATAAACTCTTAAAAAACAACAATCATGTCGAACATTTCAAGACGAGATTTTCTTAAAACAGGAGCCGCTGCAATCGCCGGATTCACGATCGCTCCGAGTTCTATTCTGGGTAAGAGCTTTGGACACAGAGCTCCGTCAGATAAATTGAATATTGCCGTTGTTGGTATCGGCGGTATGGGACATGCCAATATCAATGCAGTGAAAGACACCGAGAACATTGTTGCTCTTTGCGACGTCAACTGGGATTACGCCAAGGGCGTATTCGACGAGTTCCCTAACGCAAAAAGATATTGGGACTACCGCAAGATGTATGATGAGATGAACAAGACCATCGACGCTGTCATCATTGCAACCGCAGACCATACTCATGCTATCATCACGGCTGACGCCATGACTCTCGGTAAGCATGTTTATTGTCAGAAACCTTTGACACACTCTGTATATGAGTCACGTTTGTTGACAAAGCTTGCCGCTTCAACAGGTGTCGCAACATCAATGGGTAACCAGGGCTCTTCTTGGGAAGGCACACAGCTTGTATGCGACTGGATTTGGAATGGTGAGATAGGCGAAGTTACCAAAGTAGAATGTGCTACCGACCGTCCTATATGGCCGCAGGGACTCAACGCTCCTGAGAAAGAGGATCCCATACCTGACACTCTTAACTGGGATCTGTTCACAGGACCGGCAAAGCTGAATCCGTATAACGCTGTTTACCAGCCGTGGAACTGGCGCGGATGGTGGGATTATGGTACAGGTGCGCTCGGCGATATGGCTTGCCACATACTCCATCAGCCGTTCAAGGCCCTCAAACTTGGATATCCTACTAAGGTTGAAGGTTCTTCCACATTGTTGCTCAACGCTTGCGCACCGCAGGCACAGCACGTTAAACTGACATTCCCTGCACGCGAGAATATGCCTAAGGTGGCTATGCCTGAGGTAGAGGTTCACTGGTATGACGGTGGAATGATGCCTGACCGTCCGAAAGGATTCCCGCAGGGCAAGCAGCTCATGCAGTCGGGTGGTGGTCTCACAATATTCCACGGAACAAAAGATACCCTTATCTGCGGATGTTACGGACAGGAACCGTGGCTGCTCTCTGGCCGCAAACCGAACGCTCCTAAGATTGCCCGCCGCGTGAATGTATCGCATGAAATGGACTGGGTTCGCGCCTGCAAGGAAAGCAAGGAAAATCGCGTGAAGACAAACTCTGACTTCTCTGAGGCAGGACCATTCAACGAAATGGTTGTAATGGGCGTGCTCGCAATACGTCTGCAGGGTCTTAACAAGACTCTCGAGTGGGACGGTGAGAACATGCGATTCACGAATATCGGTGCAAACGAAACAATTCGCACTGTCATAAAGGACGGCTTCACAATCCACAATGGTCACCCGTCATTCAACAAGACATGGACAGATCCGGTAAATGCACAGCAGTTCGCAAACGAGCTCATCAAGCATACTTATCGTGATGGATGGAAACTTCCTGCAATGCCATAAGGTTAAACATGAATTAAAAAAAAGGAGTATAATAAGCTGATATGAAGAAAATATTATATTCGGTGGCTTGTGTCATCTTTGCAGGAGCTCTCGCATCATGTAGCGGAAGTATGAAGGTTGCCCAGTTGGCAGTTTCTTCTTCTTTGGCCGGAGCAGAGAGCGAGCTCGTGGATGTGCCTGTCGACAAGGGCTATTATGTCATATTCGACGGCACGTCTCTCAAAGGCTGGCGCGGCTATGGAATGGACCACATGCCTAATTGTTGGAAGATTGAGGACGGATGTCTGAAGTTCTCGAGAAACAACGGCAACGAAGGTGGTGACGTTATATTTGCCCATAAGTTCAGAAACTTTGAGCTCGACCTGGAGTGGAAAATCTCCAAAGGCGGCAATTCCGGTATATTCTATCTCGGACAGGAATTCTATACGATTGGCAATGATGGCAAAATGACCATTGAGCCTCTTTACATCTCTGCCCCTGAATATCAGGTCCTGGATAACGAGAACCATCCGGATGCGAAGCTCGGAAAGGACAACAACCGCAAATCCGCATCGCTTTATGATATGATTCCTGCCAAACCGCAGAACGCAAATCCTTATGGCGAATGGAACAAGACAAAGATTGTCGTTAAGGATGGTGTAGTATCTCACTATCAGAACGATGTCAAGGTTGTTGAATACAAACTCTGGACAAAGGAATGGACGGATCTGTTGCAGGATAGCAAGTTCAGCGAGAAGGCTTGGCCTCAAGCTTTCATCCTGCTCAACGATTGCGGCGGAGTGCTTCACAGTGGCTTCATCGGCCTCCAGGATCATGGCGACGACGTATGGTATCGCAATATCCGCGTGAAGGTTCTGGAATAATTTAAATGTTCAAAACACAAAAGACACAATTATTATGAAGAAATTATTAGTAGTATTTGTCGGCGCGTTGCTTATGACAACATCGTGCGGCAACAAGACAAATAAGTGTGAGTGCAACTGCTCTTGCCCGGGATGCACCTGCAATCAGCAGAAACCTTTAGACAAGGCGAAGCTCGATTATAAGATTGCCGATAAGAAGAATATCGACATCTCCAAGTTTCCGGTTGACAAGGACGGTTATATCGTACTGTTCGACGGAAAGACTCTCAACGGCTGGCGTGGCTATGGTATGGACACTCCTCCAAAGAGCTGGACTGTTGAAGACGGAGCTATCAAGCTGAAAGGCTCAGGCACCGGCGAGGCTCAGGTAGAAGGTGGCGGCGACCTTATCTTCGCTCACAAGTTCCAGAACTTCGAACTTGAACTGGAATATAAGATTTCCGAAGGTGGTAACTCTGGTATCTTCTATCTTGCACAGGAGGTTACCACAAACGAGAACGGCAAAGAGGCTTATCTGCCTATCTGGCAGTCGGCTTCTGAGTATCAGGTGCTCGACAACGATAGACATCCGGATGCCAAGCTCGGACAGGACGGAAACCGTCAGTCTGGTTCGCTTTACGACATGATTCCTGCAAAACCGCAGAATGCTAAACCTGCAGGACAGTGGAACAAGGCTAAGATCATGGTTTACAAAGGAACTGTTATCCACGGTCAGAACGATAAGAATGTAGTTGAATATCACCTTTGGACTCCGAAGTGGACAGAAATGCTTCAGGCAAGTAAGTTCAAGGAGAACGGTGAATTCCCGATCGCTTACGAACTGCTCAACAACATGGGTGGCAAGAACCACGAGGGTTACATCGGCCTCCAGGATCACGGTGACGATGTATGGTATCGCAACATCCGTTTGAAGGTTCTGAAATAAATCATTTTAGAATAACAACATAAGATAAGGAAACTGTTTCGGGCTGATACGTCGGTGATGTGAGGAGCCGGAACAGTTTCTTTTATTACAATCTATTAAAATCAGGAAAATGAAGAGAAACACATTATTTTACGCTTTGCTGGCAATGGTGCTTTCTTTTGCAGCAAGCACCCAGACATTTGCAAAGAAGGCGGCTAAAAAGGAAGTATGCATACAGCTTTATTCTGTCCGCAGCATTCTTGACGGTGTGAACAAAGACGGTCAGGCCGACCAGAAATATACCGACATACTCAACAAACTGGCAAAGATGGGCTACACAAGTGTTGAGGCTGCCAACTACGATCAGGGCCGCGGAACATTCTACGGACGTACGGCAGCACAGTTCAAACAGGATGTCGAGAAAGCCGGAATGAAGGTTCTGTCTTCTCACGTAGGCCACGGCCTGAGCGCAGAGGAACTCGCTTCTGGAGACTTCTCTGAGTCGTTGAAGTGGTGGAGCAAGTGTATTGCCGACCACAAGACAGCCGGAATGAAATACATCGTGTGCCCGTGGATGGACGTTCCTAAGACTCTGAAAGACCTTGACACATACTGCCGCTATTACAACGAGGTGGGCAAGATGTGCAAGGAAGCCGGCATGTCGTTCGGATATCACAATCATTCGCACGAGTTCCAGAAGGTAGAAGACAAGGTGATGTACGACTATATGCTCGAGCACACCAATCCCGAGTACGTGTTCTTCCAGATGGACCTCTACTGGGTGGTACGTGGTCAGTGCAGTCCGGTAGCTTATTTCAAGCGTTATCCGGGCCGTTTCAAGATGTATCACGTGAAAGACGACAAGGAGATCGGTCAGAGCGGAATGGTGGGATACGATGCCATATTCCGTAACGCCGATATAGCCGGTGTGCAGGACATCGTTGCCGAAATAGAGCAATACACCATGCCGGTTGAGGAAAGCGTGGAGGTGAGCCTGCGCTATCTGCAGGAAGCTCCGTTCGTGAAGGCTTCTTATTCAAAATAAAGCATGCGCCGTGAAGCGTATGACAGCGCCCGGCATACGTCTGACGCCATGTCATGAATCATAATGAAACAGTAACTTAAAATAAAATATTATCAAGATGAATACAAGAAACCTATTTGCGGCAACACTGATGATTGCCGCCGCAGGAAATGCCTGCGCACAGGAGGGCATGCGTCCTGAGATGTCTGAATTCTACACTCCGGTGACGACAGTCGTAGCACCGGGCACGGAACTGCCCGGAGGTGGCTTCACCGCTCCTTCCGACGCCATCATACTGTTCGACGGCAGCGACCTCTCCGCATGGGAGAACACTCAGGGCGGACCTGCTGAATGGAAAGTGGCCGACGGCGTGATGACCGTAGACAAGAGCAAGGGAGACATACGCACCAAGGAGAAGTTCGACAACTTCCAGCTCCACATTGAGTGGCGCGTTCCGGAGAACATACACGGCGAGGGTCAGGCACGCGGCAACAGCGGTGTCTATCTGCAAGGTATGTACGAGCTCCAGGTGCTCGACAGCTACAACAACAGCACATACGTTAACGGCCAGGCCGGCAGTATCTACAAGCAGACCGCTCCGCTGGTAAACGCAATGCGCAAGCCGGGCGAATGGAATGTATATGACATTATCTACACCGCTCCGGTGTTCAAGGAGGACGGAACATACCGTTCGTTCCCACGTGTAACCGTAATACAGAACGGCGTATTGGTTCAGAACAACACCACAATCCTCGGTACAACCGAGTATATCGGTTTCCCGCAGGTGCGTGCACACGGTGCCGGTCCTATTCTTCTCCAGAGTCACGGCGATCCGAGCGAGCCTATCAGCTTCCGCAACATCTGGATCCGCAAGCTGTAATATCGTTTCTAACCCCAATCGGTCATTAAGATTCGGTCGGTATTTTTACTTTATATAGAGCGTATTTTTGTCATACTTTTTGCAGGCATGGCTGGCTATGTCAAGAAAAATCGGGCAAAAACGCGCCGATAGAAAACAAGAAGACGGCTGAAAGCATTATGTACAAAACAAATAAAACCATGTGCGGGCTAATGACCGATTGTGGTTTAAGCATATAGAAACGCAGCGGCCGCGCCACACATGCTGCTGTTCCGTCATACGGAGAGCGTCATGTCTTGCGCGGCCGTTATGATATAAGAGTCCGAATATTCACACCGTGAACCATTCGGGCTCTTTTCTTTCCCTGTTACCTCCCACAATCTTTTTCTCGGCTATTGAATAAAGTATTCCTCCGAAGTGACGCGCGTGCTGCGGACATACCGCCACGCAACGTCCGCACGATATGCATTTGCTGCCGTCGGTATGGCACGGATTCTGCGCGTCTATCGCTCCTGTCGGACACAGCTTGGCGCACGTTCCGCACTCGTTACACTTGTTCTTGTCGCCGTGAGGATGCAGAGGCACCGCTCCCGGCTTCTTGTATGGCCTGTTGCCCTTTATTCGGAGGTCGATGGTAATGTCGCCCTCGCACCAGTCGTCGAGCTTGTCTTTGCACCGCTTTCCGAATGCCTCCAGCTTCGCCATGTCGTCCTTGTCGGGCCTTCCTGCCGCCAGCTGCGGGAAGATGGAGTGTTGCGCTATGAATGCTCCGGCGGCGATGACCTTGAATCCGTTGGTGGTGAGCGTGTCGTTGAGCTCGAGCAGCGCGTCGTCATAGTCGCGGTTGCCATACACGCACACTGCTATTGCCGGTGCTCCGTCGCCTTTCACCTTGTCGAGTGCCTCCGCGCCCCTCCGCGGAATGCGTCCGGCATAGACCGGCATTCCTACTATGAGCAGCTCGCCGTCTCTTCCGATGTCCATGGTGGAGTCGGGCAGAGCATCCGTCACGTCGTGTTCCACCACCTCGCAACCGAACATCTGTGCCAGTGCACGCACCAATTTGCGCGTGGTGTATGTGGCGCTGAAATATACTAATGTAATCTTCTTTATTTCCATATTATATGTTTTTATGTATGTGACAGCAGGTGTGATGTCTGACGTCTTCATGGCCGTATGCAAAACGTGTGGCCTGTAAAGCTACGTCTTTGCCGCCCGGCATCATACGTCATTGCAAATATACTAAAAGGAGAGTGCAAAAGCAAGCGAATGAGTACGGTTTTTGCTTTTTCTCCGTGTCTTCTTCCGCATACCGCGCCTTACGGTCCGCCAGCGTGAATAAATCTTTTGTATGTATGATACGCTGAATATGCAGACAATGTTTTAATATTTCATGAGCGCCGGCATGGTTTTCTGCTTGTCGGATAAGGGGCTTTTCTGTTGTGCCGGATATATGATTTTTGTAAAATAAAAAACTTATTCATATTTCATGGGTAATTCAATGTTGATGTATCTGGCAAATTTACACGGCTTTCCTCACGCCCCATATCGTTATTTTTAAGTGATATGCGTAGGACGGGCTTACGATTTTTCTTGATTTTATTTTGACAAAATATTTTCGCAAAAGAGATGTAAAGGAATGTTAAAACGGGCGTAATGGGGGCTGTTTCGGACAAAACCGACTTATGATATACCCTGTATCGTAGTCCGGAAAAGCCCGTTTAGCTTTCTGATATTGCCCATTTCATGATGCGATAAAGCCTGTTTTAGGGTGCGATATGGCCTATTTTAGCTCCTGAAATGGGCCATTTCGCATGCCGAAATGGTGCTTTTTGCAATGCAGGGAAATGTATATTAAATATAAATATCTGATATTCAATGTTTTATGATAACCTCTTATAATTCGCGTATTTGCGCCCAAATGAGAGTCTGTTCGCAAATACTCGCTTATTTTTCGGGGTAGAGTGGAAAACTGAGGCGGAAAAATGAAAATATGGTTATGATTTGAAAGTGGGGCATATTGCATTTAATTCAGCAGAAGGAAATGACGATTGTTGGGGAGCGATGCCGCTGCATGTTTGAAATCAATCTCCATTTGGGTTCTAAAGAATCGTTCTTTCTTTGTGCTACAAAGTTATATTCGTGTTGCCGCATGGTCGGGGCGAGGCGGCCGTTGCGTGTCAAATACTTCTTCTTTTGTTATTGTCCGCTCATCCGTCCTTCCTTTTCTTTTCCGTTTCATACGGATTGTGGCCGGGTGTCAGACAAAAAGCTCCTGCAGCACGGCGAGCGATCTGAGTTCCGGAAAGTCGGGAATGTGCAGCCGGTAATATTTCAGTATGAGATCAACACAGCGGTTGCGCTCGTTGCGCGAGAAGGCGAACAGGTGCATGGTCTCATATCTCATGCGCATGAGCAGCGCTATCTTTGCCGCTTCCACGGGCTTCAGGAAATCGTTGTGCCAGGGCTGTACGTCGGTGAAACATCCGCTGCGCAGGTCGAAGAACGAGTTGCCGTCGCCGTCCTCGAGGTTGGGATAGAAACCCACGAAGCGCGAGAGGTGCATCATATATACAATGTGGAAGGTGGAGAAAGAGCCGTGACACGCGTCGAGCCACATTATGCTGTTCACAATGTATTGGAACAGTGCGGTGTTGTCCTGCTCGCTTCGCGTGGCGAAATTAGTGAATTCCGCCACGAACAGTGCGATGGACAGCTTGTACGGGTTGAGCGGAATGGAGCTCAGCGGGCACGCCATTGATGCGTCGCTTATGTGCTGCATTTTTGTGTTCTGGCGATATTCGAACACTATGTCGAGAATGGACAGAGGCTGCAGCAGCTGCTTCCTCACCCTGGCGCGCGAGGTCTTGGGAATCCGCTGTATGAAAGTCATCCTTCCGTGCGACTCTGTGAGCATGTCGGCGATGATTTGCGAGTCGCCGTATTTCAATGTGCGCAACACCACCGCTCTGGTCTTTATCAGCATGTTTTTTAGGCATTTATGCCACAAAATTACGAAAAATGCATTATTTTGAAAAAAAAACGCGAATATATTTGGTGGAAGAAGAAAAAAGCCTTACCTTTGCATCCGCAAATCAAACGCCTACGGTCCCTTCGTCTATCGGTTAGGACGAGAGATTTTCATTCTCTAAAGAGCAGTTCGATTCTGCTAGGGACTACTAATAAAAATACTACAAAGAAAAGAAGAATATAAAGATGGCAAATCACAAATCATCCTTAAAGAGAATACGTCAGACAAAGGTAAAGAATTTGCACAACAGATATTATGCAAAGACAATGCGTAACGCAGTTCGTAAATTGCGTGATCTCACTGACAAGGAAGAGGCAGTAAAACTTTACCCTTCTGTACAGAAGATGCTTGATAGATTGGCAAAAACCAACATCATTCATAAGAACAAAGCCGCAAACTTGAAGTCAAGTTTGTGCAATCACATCAATAATTTGGCTTAATTAAACTAAACTTAATGTTTTTCCATAGGTGAGAGCCGCTGTCTGTGAAGACAGCGGCTTTTATTTGTGAGCCATATACGGCTCTGTCGGGAGGGTGAAAATAAATCCTTATTTTGTTTTGAGTTTTGGTATATTTGCATTATTTTTGCAATAATTAAAAACCAACGCTTATGCAGACAAGGTGTCATCTCTCGGTGCTCATACATGAGCAGGCGAAAAAGTATGGCTCGCGCACGGCGCTCACTTTCAAGTCTTTCGGTAAGGACAAGTGGGAAAGTGTGTCATGGGAACATTTCTCGCTTAGAGTAAAACAGGTGAGCAACGCTTTGCTCAATCTCGGAGTGAGGCCGCAGGAGAATATTGCCGTGTTCTCACAGAACTGCGTGGAATATCTCTATACCGACTTCGGCGCTTATGGCGTGAGGGCCGTGTCTATTCCTTTCTACGCCACAAGCAGTGAGCAGCAGATACAGTTCATGATAAACGACGCGCAGGTGAGATTCATCTTCGTGGGCGAGCAGGAGCAGTATAACAAGGCACACCGGGTGTTCGCCCTGTGCCCGACGCTCGAGCGTATAATCATTTTCGACCGCGGGGTGCGCATCAGTACGCACGATCCTCACGCGCTCTATTTCGACGACTTCGTGGCGCTTGGAGCCAACTTGCCGCGGCAGTCGGAGGTGGAGAATCTCTGGCACGAGGCATCGTACGACGATCTGTGCAACATACTTTACACCAGTGGCACCACGGGCGAGAGCAAAGGCGTGCAGCTTAGCTACGGACAGTATGACGCTGCTTTTGTTGCCAACGACAAGTGTGTGCCCGTGGGAGAGAAAGACAGGGTGATAAACTTCCTGCCGTTCACTCATGTGTTTGAGCGAGGATGGGCTTATCTCTGTCTTACGGAGGGCGCAGAGCTCATAATAAACACCAATCCTCACGAGATACAGGAGGCGATGAAGCAGACCCATCCCACGTGTATGTCGGCCGTGCCGAGATTCTGGGAGAAGGTGTATCAGGCAGTGAAGGACAAGATAGACCGCGCAACGCCGATGAAGCAGAAGATCTTCCGCCACGCGCTGAGCGTCGGACGACGCCATAATGTGGAGTATCTGGGACGCGGAAAACGCCCGCCTCTCGCGCTGGCTCTCGAATATAAGCTCATTGACAGGACGCTGCTCAAGATAGTGCGCAACCAGATAGGACTGGTCAATCCCAACATATTCCCGACAGCGGGAGCCACTGTCTCACCTGATGTGGAGATTTTTGTCCACTCCGTGGGCATTTGCATGATTGTCGGTTACGGTCTGACGGAAAGCCTTGCCACCGTGTCGTGCGACCATAAGAACAAACCGTTCACCGTCGGTTCGGTGGGAAGGCCGATAGAAGGCATCGACATCAAGATATCAGAGTCGGGCGAGATAATGCTCAAGGGACCAACCATCACGCGTGGATATTACAAGCGTGACGCCATAAATGCCACGGCGTTCGACAGTGAGGGCTATTTCCATACGGGCGATGCAGGCTATCTGAAGAACGGCGAGTTGTTCCTCACAGACCGCATAAAGGATATGTTCAAGACGTCGAACGGCAAGTACATTGCTCCGCAGATGGTGGAGGCGATGCTGCTTGTTGACAAATATATAGACCAGGTGGTTGTGGTTGCAGACGAGCATAAGTTTGTATCGGCGCTCGTTGTGCCAGAGTTCAGACTGCTCGAGGAGTATGCCCGTGAGCACAACATAAAGTTCGGAAGCCGTGAAGACCTGTGTGCCGACAAACGCATACACGACATGATGATGGAGCGCGTGGAGACATTGCAGCAACAGCTGGCACACTACGAGCAGGTGAAGCGCATCACTCTCATCGCACATCATTTCTCGATGGAGTCGGGAGAGCTCACAAACACGCTGAAGCTCAGGCGACCGGTGATATACAAGAACTTCAAGGACGTGATAGAAAAGATGTATGCCGAATGATGTCTGATGTCCGGCTGTGACGTCGCGAAGACTGAAGCAGCGTGCGGACACATACAGTGGAACATCCGGTGTGCATTTATGAAATATAGTGATGGGTGGGCGCGATGACGAACGAAGGACAATTCGTCTTTCTATTACGGCATTGCCTTACTGCATCATATCTCATTTAAAAGAAACAAAAACAACGTAATGATAACATCAGATCAGCTGAAAGACGTGATGGAACGTGCCGATGCACTGCATCACTATCTCAACATAGACGCGAAGAAAATAGAGTACGAAGAAGAACAATTGCGTACGCAGGCTCCTGATTTCTGGGACGATCCGAAGCGTGCGCAGGAACAGATGAAGAAGGTGAAGGGCCTTGAGAAGTGGATCAACGGGTATAAGGAGGTGAGAACCTGTGCCGATGAACTGAAACTGGCGTTCGACTTCTACAAGGACGACATGCTTACCGAGGAAGAGGTCGACGAAGACTACAACAAGGCGATAAGCGCAATTGAGAAGCTGGAGCTGATGAACATGCTGCGCCAGAAGGAAGACCCGATGGACTGCGTGATGAAGATAAACAGTGGTGCCGGTGGAACCGAGAGCCAGGATTGGGCGCAGATGCTCATGCGAATGTATATGCGCTGGGCCGAGGCTCATGGTCACAAGGTGACGATAAGCAACTTGCAGGAAGGCGACGAGGCCGGAATAAAGAGCGTAACCATGGAGATTGAGGGCGGAGAATATGCCTATGGTTTCCTGAAGAGCGAGAACGGAGTGCACCGTCTGGTGCGCGTGTCACCGTTCAATGCGCAGGGCAAGCGCATGACGAGCTTTGCCAGCGTGTTCGTTACGCCGCTCGTTGACGATACAATCGAGGTGTATGTCGATCCGTCAAAAGTAAGCTGGGACCTCTTCCGAAGCGGTGGTGCCGGTGGACAGAACGTCAACAAGGTGGAGACGGGTGTGCGTCTGCGTTATCAGTATGTCGATCCCGATACCGGTGAGGAGGAAGAAATCCTCATCGAGAACACTGAGAGCCGTAAGCAGCTCGAGAACCGTAACAACGCAATGCGACTCCTCAAATCGCAACTCTACGACCGTGCGATGAAGAAGAGACTCGAGGCGCAGGCCAAGATTGAGGCTGGCAAGAAAAAGATAGAGTGGGGAAGCCAGATCCGTAGTTATGTGTTCGATGACCGCCGTGTAAAAGACCATCGCACGAACTACCAGACAACGGATGTTGACGGAGTGATGGACGGCAAGATAGACGGATTCATCAAGGCATATCTTATGGAATTCCCTGTGAACGACGAACAATAAACCGTGTGGCGGGCATCACCCGCCACAAAATCAAAACATAAGTAACCTAAAATATTACAGCTATGAGTGAAAAAAGCAAACTTAACCGCGCACGCCGCGAAGCACAGCAGGAGAAACAGGCTAAGAAAGTGGTGGAGATCATATTTTGGGCTCTCATACTGCTTGCCATAATATATACTGTCTGGGTGGTTGTGGCATAATGAGCGGACTGGAAATAGAACGTAAGTTCCTTGTAAGGAAAGGCGACGCATTCAAACGCGCCGCCTTCTCATGCAGCAGGATAAGACAGGGCTACATGAATTGTGCAGACGCTACCGTAAGGGTGCGTCTGCGCGACGACAAGGCTTATCTCACAATAAAGAGCCATTCGGATGACGGCGGACTGTCCCGCTATGAGTTTGAGACCGAGATTAAGCCCGACGAGGCGCTGCAGCTGCTCAAACTGTGTCGCGGAGGACTGATAGACAAGAGCCGTTATCTCGTGAAGAGCGGAGAACACACGTTCGAGGTCGATGAGTTCTACGGCGACAACGAGGGGCTTGTTATGGCCGAGGTGGAGCTGGGTAGCGCGGACGAGGAGTTCGAAAAGCCCGATTTCATCGGTATGGAGGTTACCGGCGACAAACGGTTTTACAACTCACATCTTCTTGTTAATCCCTTCTCTTCCTGGCGCGATACGCTGCCAGAAGAATACCGATGACGTTTCCTAACGTCACACCGATGCTGTTTGCCGCGAAGTCGAGCCAGTCGCCGCTTCGTCTGCCG
>ERZ779669.225-NODE-225-length-36440-cov-28.924145_pt1 | contig 36440 bp, 25 predicted proteins | sample MGYA00511372_ERZ779669 | MGnify/ENA primary metagenome ERZ779669 (study PRJEB29588, sample SAMEA1967891) | human gut metagenome | biome: human gut; feature: human-associated habitat; material: faeces | place: Denmark | collected 2008/2010 ... | reverse complement strand
CGCACAACAGCTGTTGTGCGCTTGCATAACAGCTGATATGCGCATGCACAACAGGTGATGTGCATGCGATGGTCAACTGTTATGCGCCAACTATTATTCAGACTTATGGCACACCCTCCTTAGAGACGCCTGGCGGTCTTGCTTCTCTCCTTGATATCTAGCGGTCTTGCGCTGCAATTTACGCCTGTTGGTCTTTGGAATCGGTGAAGAGTGGTGAAGAGTGGGTGAAGAGTCGCTGCAAACTCTTCACCCCCTCAGAATGCCGATAAACACAGGGGTTCCGAAGGAAAGGTGAAGAGTAAAAGTGTGTTCGCTTGCAGATAAAAAATGGGGCGCAAGCTGTTTCCAGGAAAGGAATCGCTTGCGCCCCCTGATATTATTGCTTATGAGTAAATGAGCACCCTAAGATTAGAACTTGTAGATAGCACCAAATGAAATGTTACTCGCATCTACGTTAAGTCCGAATGTTGATGAGTTGTCACCATGGTCAGGAGAATAGCCTCTGTAACCGAGGAAACCTACCTTTGTGATGAAGTTTACGTGGTTGTTGATGTAAATCAAGAAAATCGGGCGTGCTGGATGTATCTAAAGCTATTTCTGCTGCAAAGCTACGATTTTTTAGTGAAACCGCCAAATAATATGAGGGAATATTTGGGCAAACCAACTTTTTTCTCTATCTTTGCATGAACAAACAGTTTGAATTTTATTGTATAAATATCATAAATGAATCAATTTACAAAGCTGATAGCAGCCCAGCTCAATCTGAAGGAGCAGGCTGTAGAAAATACTCTGGCGCTGCTCGAAGAGGGCTGCACCATTCCGTTTATCTCGCGATACCGCAAGGAGAAGACGGGTAATATGGACGAGGTGAATATTGAAGCTATCGCCCAGGCTAATGAAAAGTTGAAGGAGATGGCGAAGCGCAGGGAAACCATTCTCAAGACGATAGAAGAACAGGGAAAGCTGACCGATGCACTCAAGGAGCGTATCGCAAACTGCTGGGATGCTACAGAATTGGAGGATATTTATCTGCCATATAAGCCAAAACGCAGAACCCGTGCACAGATAGCCCGTGAGGCAGGCTTGGAGCCATTGGCACAGTTGCTCCTGTTCCAGCGTGAGCGCAATCCGGAGCTGGCTGCCAGGAAGTTTGTGGGTGAAAAGGTGAAGGATGTGGAGTCTGCCTTGCAGGGTGCCAAAGACATTATTGCCGAAACGGTAAGTGAGAGCGAGGAGAGCAGAAATCAGATTCGTGGCGAGTTCCGTCGAGGTGCCATCATCACCTCAAAGGTAGTGGCTAAGAAAAAGGATGAAGAGGAGGCTCAGCGCTTCTCTGATTACTTTGATTTCTCTGAACCTTTAAAGAAATGTTCTTCTCATCGCTTGCTGGCGATGCGTCGTGGTGAAGCGGCTGGTTTCCTCCGTATCAGCATTTCAGCTGATGATGAGCAGTGTCAGGATAAACTGAAGCGTCATTATGTACATGGTTTCGGTGAATGCCAGACTTTGGTGGGTGAGGCTGTGGATGATGCTTTCAGGCGTCTGCTGAAGCCTAGTATTGAAACTGAGTTTGCTGCTCTCAGCAAGCAGAAGGCTGATGAGGAGGCTATTGTAGTATTCGCAGAAAACCTGCGACAGCTTTTGCTCGCTGCTCCTTTAGGACAGAAGCGTGTGATGGCTGTGGATCCGGGGTTCGCCAATGGCTGTAAAACCTGTTGTCTCGATGCGCAGGGTAATCTGATTCATCACGAAATAGTATTTCCTCATCCTCCACGTAACAAGAAGAATGAGGCTACCGCTGCCATCCAGCGCATGGTGAAGATGTATCAGGTTGAGGCAATGGCTGTGGGTAATGGTACGGCAAGTCGTGAAACCAGCGATTGGCTGCACGAAATAAGTTATCCACACCCTGTGGATATCTATGTGGTGAGCGAGGATGGTGCTTCTATCTATTCGGCTTCGAAGATTGCGAGAGATGAGTTCCCGGATGAGGATGTTACCGTTCGTGGTGCCGTGAGCATCGGTCGACGACTGATGGACCCGCTTGCCGAATTGGTAAAGATTGACCCAAAGAGCATCGGTGTAGGTCAGTATCAGCATGATGTGGATCAGACACAGCTTAAGAAGAGTCTTGATGCCGTGGTGATGAGTTGTGTGAATTCGGTAGGTGTAAATCTGAATACAGCATCCCAGCATCTCCTTACCTATGTGAGTGGATTGGGACCTACTCTTGCCAAGAATATCGTTGAATATCGTCGCGAGAAAGGTGCTTTTGCTTCCCGTGCTCAGTTGAAGAAGGTGCCTCGTCTGGGGCCATCTGCCTTCGAGCAGTGTGCTGGTTTCCTCCGTATTCCTGGTGCCAGGAATCCGTTGGATAATAGTGCCGTGCATCCTGAGCGTTATGCGCTGGTAGAGCAGATGGCAAAGGATCAAGGTGTTACAGTGAAGCAATTGGTTGAGGATAAATCTCTACAGAAGAAGATTGATATCAAGAAATATGTAACTGCTGAGGTAGGTATGCCTACTTTGATGGATATCATGACCGAGCTTGACAAACCGGGCTTGGATCCTCGTGGTGAGGTGGAGAAGTTTGAGTTTGAAGCAAGTATCAAGTCCATTGAAGATTTGCAGGTAGGCATGGTGGTGCCAGGCATCGTCACCAATATCACCAAGTTTGGTGCCTTTGTTGATATAGGTGTCCACAACGACGGTCTGGTTCATGTTTCCCAAATGTCTAATCGCTACATCAATGATCCAAGTGAGGTGGTAAAGCTTCATGAGCATGTGATGGTGCGTGTGGCAGAAGTAGATTTGAAGCGCAAGCGCATCGCCTTGTCGATGAAGGGCGTGAAATAGAAAGGATATTGAGAATGAATCAGAATAATAATGGTGATGCTCTCTTGGCTGGGGGCATCACCAGAGATTGTATAGAGTCGGCATATTGCTTTATTCATCAGAAGCTCAGGGTTTTTGAATTTTCCACCAATCCTACGCAGCGTGATGATATAGAGTATGCCATCGCCCAGTATGTAGAGGGTATGAATCCGCAGCTCTATCTTCTTCTTTCTCAAGGCAGAACGGAATTCCTTCTAGACCATGTGAATTTTGAAAAAGATATGCGCGAGGCACAGGAAAAATTAGAGGGGATGATGTAGGCATCTGTTCTCCATTTAGGGAATATTCTGTAAAAAGTAGCAAAAAGACGGGTAAATTTATAAACGAAAAATGCTAAATAGTTAGATAGTAACTACTTAGCATTTTTTTATGTGCGCCTGATAGGACTCGAACCTACACGGCCTGAACCACTAGATCCTAAGTCTAGCGCGTCTACCAATTTCGCCACAAGCGCATTCGTGAGTGCAAAGGTACAACAAAAAAATGAATAAAAAGAAGAAATGAGCAGAAAAAAGCGGTTTTGTTCGTTTTTTACAAGAAATAATGGTACTTTTGCAGGCAAACTAAAAATAATCATGATGAAAAAAATGAATTTGTTATTGATGGCAATAATGCTGAGCGCTGCTGCCTTCGCTGGTAATGGAAAGACTTCTACCACGCTTCCTGTCGAGGGAGAGGTGGTGAAGGCATCTCATCCCATGATTCAATACATGGGACGTGTGAGCTTCGGGAAGAATCCGGATGTGGCTAGCTTCAATTTCCCAGGTACTACCATTGAGGCAAACTTCCAGGGGTCTTCCTTGAAGATGATGTGCCGTCCGATGACGGGATATTTCATGGCACAAGTTGATGGCAGTGAACCTTTTAAGGTAGGATTCAATGCAGAACGTGATTCGGTGGTTACGCTGGCTACAGCCTTGCCAAAGGGCGTGCATCATGTGAAGGTGATGTATGTGATAGAGGGATTGTTCCGCAACCCAGAGTTCCGTGGATTCGTGTTGGATAAGGGTTGTAAACTCGTTGAGGCTCCAGCTTTGTCTGAGCGAAAGATAGAGTTCATCGGTAATTCTATCACTTGCGGATATGGTGTAGAGAGCATCGAGATGAGCGATCCTTTTGAGGATGAGACGGAGAACCATTGGCTGACTTATGCCAATATCGTAAGCGATAGCCTGAAGGCGCAGCATACTTCGATCTCCCGCAGTGGTATCGGTGTATATCGCAACTATGATGGTCCTAAGACAGGTTCTGCAGAGAATATGCCTTGGCAGTATGAATATACCTTATTTAATCAGCATGATGAGAAATGGGATTTTGCCAAGTATCAGCCACAACTGGTTTGCATCAACCTAGGTACCAATGACCTTTCTACGGATAATTATGATATTCAGCTTTATGAGAAGAATTACCGCATGTTCCTTACTACCGTGAGAGGTAAATATCCTGATGCCAAGATTGTGCTCCTGACAGGACCTATGCTCGGGAAGAAGGAGAGTAGCGAGCAGAGAGCAGCCCTTGACAGAATCTGCGCAGATGCCAACAAGAGCGGTTTCACTTTGGTGAATAAGACGGTAGTGGATAAAAAAGGCAAGATAAAGAAGGCGAAGAAGCTGGGGGATAAGGAGATTTATCGCTTTGACTTCACTTTTCAGAAAGGCGACTTGGGATATGGTGCCAGCTGGCATCCTAGCAAGTTGCAGCATCAAAAGATGGCAAAGGAATTGTTGCCATTCCTAAAGAACTTGATGAACTGGTAAGAAGGAAAATAACAGATAAAATTAAGTAGTAACAATGAACGCAAAGAATCTATTATTGTGGGCATCTCTTGCTTTTGCGATGCCTATGACGGCCCAGACTCCTCAGGAGGATTTTAAGAGAGACATTACGCTCTCAGGTAGTAACTATGTGGCTTATCGCGGACCTCAGAAGCAGTTGACTCCTGCTCCTAAAGGATACAAACCTTTCTATCTGAGCCACTATGGCCGTCATGGCTCCCGATTCATGATTGGCAAAAAGGCGTATGATGTGCCTTATTTCTCTCTGTTGAAGGCAAAGCAGGAGGGTAAATTGACCGCCAAAGGTGAGGAGACATTAGCAAAGGTGAAGATGATTCGTGAAGAGGCGAAGGGACGCGATGGCGAGTTGACTCCACTTGGTGCTTTGCAGCATCAGGGTATTACCCGAAGAATGATGGAGCGATTCCCTGAGATTTTTGCCGGTAATGCGAATATTGAGGCTCGAAGCACATTGGTTATCCGATGCATCCTTTCTATGGAGAACGGTTTACATCAGATGCTTCGCATGAATCCGAAACTCCATATCTTCCATGATGCCAGCGACCACGACATGTATTACATGAATCAGGGCGATAGTTATCTGGATAGCTTGAAGCATAGTGTGGGAAGAAGAGTGGTAAGAGAGGATTTTGCCCGAAAGCATGCCTGCTATAGCCGAGTGATGCAGGAACTTTTCAACGACCCTGTTTGGATGAAGCAGAATATCGACCAAAGTGATCTTAACTGGCGTCTCTATGAGATGGCAAGCTCTATTCAGGGTACAGAGTTGAGAGGTAAGGTATCTCTCTATGATCTCTTTACAGAGGAGGAGCTTTATCAGAATTGGTTGCAGAGCAATTTAGGATGGCAGGTATCTTATGGCAATTCGCCTTATACGGGCAATGTTCAGCCATTCTCTCAGCGTAATCTTCTCATGGATATCATCGAGAAGGCTGATAGCTGTATTGCTCTTCAGCATCCGGGTGCAACCTTGAGATATGGTCATGATACGATGGTCACTCCGCTCACTTGTCTTCTGAACCTGAACGGATATGGCGAGGAGATCAAGGATCCGGAGAAGGTGGCTACCCAGTGGTTTGATTATAAGATTACTCCGATGGCTACTAACCTTCAGTTTGTGTTCTATCGCAACAAGGCGAACGATGTGCTGGTGAAGGTTTTGCTTTGCGAGGATGAGGCAACACTTCCTATCAAGAGCGATATAGCACCTTATTATCACTGGAGTGATTTCAAGGCTTATTGCCTGGGGAAGCTGCAGGAATATAAGAAGTAAAAGGCGCTTTCTTTGCTGCAGCGTATATATCATATATAAAGAAAAAAGGGGAACTTAAGGCAATTGATGCTTTAAGCTCCCTTTTTTTATACATCGAAATCCTTTACGGGAATTTTTTTGAGTCTCTATTGCTTTGATAACCAATCTTTGTCTTTTTTTTCTTCTTCGAAATCCTTTTCGGAGAAGAGGTTGGTTTGACCAGTTAACTCATCAATAACCTGCTGTTCGCTTTTGCCAGCATCAGGGTCGAGATTTTCTTCTGAGACTTCTGAAGAGGAAGATGCATTAGAGTCATCATTCGATGAATCATCATCGGAATCATCATCGGCTGGTGATGGCTCCGGGAATCTTGTCGGCTCCAGTTCTTCTATGCTCTCCAGCTTGAATGTCGTCAGGCGCTTACCCTTTGCCTTGAAGCTCTTCTGGGCGATGAATTGCTCGGCATCGATTTCCTCGGCAGGACGAATGGCGTCTACACCGCCATAGGTGACCTTGATACGAGGGAATGGGGTATCGGTGAGGAGGATGAGCTTGCAGTTAGGGTTCTCACCCATGAAATTCTGATGGCGCTTGGTGGCATCCATCGTAAATCGCTTGATGTATGGATAACCCTGATTGTCGGCATCATAGAGGATGGCTGTCCATATCTTGTGCTCATCCCATTTCTCCAATCTCAGGATGTTGTCCTCGTAATGGTTGTTCACATCGAAGTTGGTGATGTAGAATTCGCCATTGTCTAATGCTACAAGGATTGAGTCATCATCGTTGAATTCTCCCAGGAATCTGCCGTTCTCATCATAATTGATGCGGTTTACATCAGGGTCGAACCATACCTTCCTTCCTCCCAGGGTGCTGTGTCCGTGGCTCTTCAATCCGATGCGGCGGATGGTGCGCTTGGTGAGCAGGTTGCCCTTGGCAGCACGTCCCTTGATGAGGATTTCAGAGAAATCTTTCTCCAGGAAGATGCTTTGGCGTTTCTTGCTCAGATCCGGTTCCATCGTTACCTTGATGATTTCTGCTTCGCCATTTGGATTGGCGGTGAAGTAGATAATGCGGCTTCCCGGAGTTCCCTGCGTGATGTCGTAGAGCTTGTCGCGCGTCATAGCGGTTACGTTGAATCGCTTGATGAAGTAGTCGCCCTGCTTGCCATCACGATATACGCAGTTGTAGATGGTTCGCTTGTCGTTCTTCTTGAACACCTGAACGTGGAGGATGTTTTTGCCCACGAATATCTTGTCGGCAACCTTGGTTACCTTGAATTTTCCATCCTTGTAGAAGATGATGATGTCGTCGAGGTCAGAGCAGTTGCATACGAATTCATCCTTCTTCAATCCTGTACCAACGAAGCCTTCCTGTCGGTTGATGTAGAGCTTCTGGTTGGCTTCCACCACCTTGGTTACCTCTATGGTATCGAAGTTTCTGATTTCGGTTCTTCTTGGATGCATCTTTCCGTACTTGCCCTTGAGATATTCAAACCAGTTGATGGTAACATCGGTCATGTGGGCGAGGTCGTTTTCGATTTCTGCCAATTCTGCCTTGATTTTCATCAGGAGTTCATCTGCCTTATCCTTGTTGTATTTCAGGATGCGCTGCATTTTGATTTCCAGAAGTTTGAGGATGTCTTCCCTTGTGATGTCACGGTGGAAGGAGTATTCCACATTTCCCTTGCCATCAACCTCTGCAGTGAAGATCTGGTCCTTGAAAGGCTCCAGTTTGGAATCGATGAATGCCACTACCTCATCCTGACTCTTGCTCTGCTCGAATTTGCGCTCCTTGTAGATGCGTTCCTCGATGAAGATGCGTTCAAGCGAAGAGAAGAAGAGCTGCTCTTCCAGCTCACCCTTACGTATCATCAATTCGCGGCGGAGCAATCCCATTGTGCGGTCAACGCTATGTCTGAGTACATCGCTCACGGTGAGGAACTTTGGTTTGTTGTCCTCTATGACGCAGCAGTTGGGCGAAATGTTGATTTCGCAATCGCTGAAGGCATAGAGTGCATCCATCGTCTTATCCGAAGAAGTACCAGGAGTAAGATGTACGAGGATTTCTACATTCGCCGATGTGACGTCTTCTATCTTACGAGCCTTGATTTTTCCCTTTTCTACTGCCTTGGTAATGCTTTCGATGAGGCTTACCGTGGTTTTGCTGTATGGTATCTCGCTGATGACGAGCGTCTTGTTGTCGAGTTTGTCAATCTTGGCTCTTACCTTCAGAACACCACCTCTCTGCCCATCGTTGTATTTGCTTACGTCGATGGCACCACCAGTAGGGAAATCGGGGTAGATACTGAAAGGTTCTCCCTTGAGATAGTGGATGGCTGCATCGCAAAGGTCGTTGAAGTTATGCGGCAAGACCTTGCTGCTCAATCCCACGGCGATACCCTCGGCACCTTGTGCCAAAAGCAGTGGAAATTTGGCTGGCAGGGTGATAGGTTCTTTGTTTCTTCCGTCGTAGGAGAGTTGCCAATCGGTAGTTTTAGGGTTGAATACTACATCCAGGGCGAATTTAGAGAGTCGTGCCTCGATGTATCGGGGAGCGGCTGCACGGTCGCCCGTGAGGATATTGCCCCAGTTACCCTGTGTGTCGATGAGCAGGTCTTTCTGTCCCATTTGTACGAGGGCATCTCCGATAGATGCATCTCCGTGAGGGTGGAACTGCATCGTATGTCCCACGATGTTAGCCACCTTGTTGTATCTTCCGTCATCCATGCGCTTCATGGAGTGGAGAATGCGTCGCTGTACGGGTTTCAATCCGTCTTCGATATGAGGTACGGCTCGCTCCAGGATCACATACGATGCATAGTCGAGGAACCAGTTCTGATACATTCCGCTGAGGTGATGTACGGCAGAAGCATCAAAACGGTTCACCGGTTTGTAATCGGAGTGTTCTTGAGGCGTATTTTCCTCATTTATCTCGTTTTTATCTTTAATTTCGTCGCTCATATGTAGCTTTTAATACTTATTTTATTAATTTATGGCAAAAATACAACATTTTTTCGAGAAAAAAGAGTATCTTTGCCGAAAATTTGAAAAAAATAAGATTTAATCATGGCACAGGAAGATGTTTTTAAGAAAATTGTAAGCCATTGCAAGGAATATGGCTTTGTGTTCCCTAGTAGTGAAATTTATGATGGCTTGGCTGCCGTTTACGATTATGGTCAGAATGGTGTTGAGCTCAAGAATAATATCAAGCAGTACTGGTGGCAGAGTATGGTATTGTTGCACGAGAACATTGTAGGTCTCGATGCAGCTATCTTCATGCACCCTACCGTATGGAAGGCTTCTGGACATGTGGATGCCTTCAACGACCCATTGATCGATAACCGTGATTCCAAGAAGCGTTATCGTGCCGATGTGCTCATCGAGGATCATATGGCTAAGTATGAGGAGAAGATTGCCAAGGAGATTGCCAAGGCTCAGAAGCGCTTCGGCGATAGCTTTGATGAGGCTCAGTTCCGTGCAACCAACCCTCGTGTACTGGAAAACCAGAAGAAGTTTGATGATCTCCATGCCCGCTATACTGAGGCAATGCAGGGACCTAACCTGGAGATGCTGAAGCAGATTATCGAGGATGAGGGTATCGTCTGCCCTATCAGCGGTACCAAGAACTGGACAGACGTTCGCCAGTTCAACCTGATGTTCTCTACCCAGATGGGTGCTGCCAGCGATGCTACAAGCAAGGTATATCTCCGTCCTGAGACAGCTCAGGGTATCTTCGTAGATTACTTGAGCGTTCAGAAGACCGGTCGTATGAAGTTGCCATTCGGTATCTGCCAGATTGGTAAGGCTTTCCGTAACGAGGTTGTTGCCCGTCAGTTCGTATTCCGTATGCGTGAGTTCGAGCAGATGGAGATGCAGTTCTTCTGCCAGCCAGGTACAGAGATGAAGTGGTTTGAGTATTGGAAGAAGGTTCGCCTGGCTTGGCATGAGGCACTGGGCATGGGCAACGAGAACTACCGTTACCACGACCACGAGAAGCTGGCTCACTATGCCAACGCTGCTACCGACATCGAGTTCAAGATGCCATTCGGCTTCAAGGAGGTAGAGGGTATCCACAGCCGTACCAATTTCGACCTTTCTCAGCACGAGAAATACAGCGGCCGCTCTATCAAGTACTTCGATCCTGAGAAGAACGAGAGCTATGTGCCTTACGATGTAGAGACCTCTATCGGTGTTGACCGTATGTTCCTCAGCGTGATGTGCCACTCTTACTGCGAGGAGAAGCTTGAGAATGGTGAGACACGTGTGGTATTGCGCCTGCCAGAGGCATTGGCTCCAGTGAAGTGCGCCGTATTCCCATTGGATAAGAAGGATGGCCTGCCAGAGTTGGCTCACGAGATTGTGGATGAGTTGAAGTTCCACTTCAATACCCACTATGGCGATCCTAAGGATTCTATCGGTAAGCGTTACCGTCGTCAGGATGCCATCGGTACTCCATTCTGTATCACCGTTGACCACGAGACACCTAAGGATCACAAGGTAACTTTGCGTTATCGTGATACCATGGAGCAGGAGCGCGTAGCTATCTCTGACCTTCGTGGCATCATCGAGGATCGCGTAAGTATCACCAGTGTATTAAAGAAACTTGGTAATGAAATTAAGAATTTCTAAATATCTCTTCTTGCTCGTGATGGCAGTGTTCGCCCTGTCATCATGCAGCGAGGATGATAACACCGTAGATGAGTATGCCAACTGGCAGGAGCGCAACGAGCAGGCTTTTGAAGATACTTTGGCTTATGCCCGTCAGCAGATAGCCAACGGCAGCACCGAATGGAAGGTGATTCGCAAATGGTCGCTCCAGAACCAGACACCTAACAAGGATGTGACTGGTATGGATGTTCCGCTTTCCTACAAGGATGCTGATCACATCGTGGTTCGCGTGTTGAAGGAAGGCAAGGGCAGCGGATGCCCTATGTACACCGATTCTGTGAAGGTGAGCTATCTTGGCAGATTGCTGGGCACTGATACTTATCCTGCAGGTTATGTATTCGATAAGACCTTTGAGGGTACCTACGACAAGGCCACTGCTCAGGTAACTACCAATTTGGCGAGTGGCTGGATAGATGGTTTTACCACAGCCGTGCTCAATATGCACATCGGCGATCATTGGCTGGTGTATATCCCATATCAGCTGGCTTATGGTTCTACCCAGAGTTCGAGTAGCGTAATCCCTGCCTATTCCATGCTTCGCTTCGAGATAGTGCTCGACAGCTACTATCGTCCGGGTCAGGTAATACCGGGTTCTAGAGCTGCTGCCCAGGCACTCAAGGGAGAATGGATTACAGAGTAGGATTTTTGGGGGATTTACACCTTATTATATATAGGTGATAGAATAGGAGCGTTCCTAGGATTGCCGTCTGATGGCATTCTTAGGAACGCTTTGTGTTAACATACCTTTTTGATGTGTTAACAAGTGTTCGTGTTCGCGCACAAAATGTTGTCGATATTAAAAAAATGTTAGTTTTCTGCATTTTTTCGGGTAAAAGTATTGCAGTTCCAGAAAATAGTTGTACCTTTGCATCAGAAAAAATAAGTTTTAGGTTTTTAGTTAGGTAATAGATTTTATTAGGTTTAGTTGTTAGGTAAAGTTAAGATTGTTGTTCATTGGTTTATTGGTTTTAGTTAAGGTAGTTAGAAAAGATTGTTTATTCAAGGACGACAGGTGTTAGTTTAGGTAAGAATAAGATTGTTTATTCAGTGACGACAAAAAACAGTACTGTTCCGCTCTGCGGAAGTTAAGTTTTGGGAAAAACAAAGGTACGAAATTTATAAGATTAAATAAAAGGTGGCGATTCCTTCTCGGAGTCGCCATTTTTTTCGTTAACGCAATTAATAAGAGAAAAAATATGTTATTCAAGAATAAGACAGATTATCTGATGGAGTCGATACGCGAGGGTAGGGCGATGGCTCGCAGCGAGAAACTCAATCTCATCGTGGGGTTGAGTATTCCCTCTATGCTGGCGCAGATTTCCACCGTGATGATGTTCTTCATCGATGCATCCATGGTGGGACATCTGGGTGCTGAGGCTTCGGCTAGCATCGGACTTATCGAGTCAACCAACTGGCTCATTGGCAGTTTGCTCAGTGCGGCAGCTACCGGTTTCTCGGTGCAGGTGGCTCATTTCATCGGAGCCAACGATTTCGTGAAGGCTCGTCAGGTATTCCGCCATGCCCTGATATGCGGTTTGGTGTTCAGCCTTTGTGTTACCCTGGCATGTGTAGGAGTGCATTCCCATCTGCCTTATTGGCTGGGTGGCGGTGCTGATATTGCGGGCAATTCCTCGCGTTATTTTCTGATATACGGTTTGGCGTTGCCCTTCGTATTCCTGTATCATGTCTCCGAGATGATGCTCAAGTCGGCAGGCAACATGCATACCCCGAGTGTGATGGCGGTGCTGATATGCATCTGCGATGTGGTGTTCAATTATCTCTTCATCTACGTCATGAAGATGGGCGTGGTGGGAGCTGCCTGCGGCACGGCGCTTGCCTATATCTGCATCTCCCTGCCCAATCTCTACCTCACGGCATGCCGTAACCGGATACTCAATCTGCGTCAGGACAAGGAACCTTTCCGATGGGTGAAGGAATACCTGCACCATGCCTGCAAGATCAGCATCCCGATAGCCATACAGAATGTCCTGATGAGCGGTGCGCAGATCGTGAGCACCATGATCGTGGCACCATTGGGCAATATCGCCATTGCTGCCCACTCGTTTGCCATCACCGCCGAGAGCCTCTGCTATATGCCGGGTTATGGTATCGGTGATGCCGCCACCACCCTGGTGGGTCAGACGCATGGTGCCGGGCGTACCGATCTCTGCCGCAATTTTGCCTATATGACGGTGGGATTGGGTATGTGCGTGATGGCATTGATGGGAGTGGTGATGTATGTCTTTGCCCCCGAGATGATAGGTGTGCTCTCGCCGGTAGAGAGCATCCGCGAGCTGGGTACTACCTGCCTTCGCATCGAGGCCTTTGCCGAGCCTTTCTTTGCAGCGAGCATCGTAACCTATTGTGTCTGCGTGGGAGCGGGCGATACCCGGAAGCCAGCCGCCATCAATCTGGGTACCATGTGGCTGGTGCGCCTCACCCTGGCTTACGCCCTTTCCAAGAGCTATGGCTTGGAGGGTGTCTGGATTGCGATGGCTACGGAGCTTACCCTCAGAGGCACGCTTTTCCTCATCCGACTTTACCGTGGTTCGTGGATGAAGAGCTTCCAATGTTAGTTTTACGTTAAGATTTGCAGGTATTGGGGAAGATAATCTCCCAAATGCTTGCAAATCTTTTTTATTTTGTGTAATTTTGCAAGCGGAATATTGGAAATAAGTAATTTATAAATCAATAGCAGATGAAACTAAGAAAGATTTTTGCAGCGTTTCTGCTGTGTTTATCTGTGGGAAGTGCGATGGCACAGATGCCAGCCATTCCTGTGGACAAGAATGTGAAGATTGGTCATCTCGACAATGGATTGACTTACTACATTCGTCACAACAGTTATCCTGAGCATGTAGCCAGCTTCTACATTGCCCAGAAAGTGGGTTCTATCAATGAGAACGATGATCAGCGCGGTTTGGCTCACCTCCTCGAGCACCTCGCCTTCAACGGTACCGATCACTTCAAGGGTAATTCCCTCCAGGATTACCTGCAGAGCATCGGTGTGGAGTATGGTAGAAATCTCAATGCCTATACCAGTGTAGAGAAAACCGTATATTACTTCACCGATGTACCTACTACCCGCCCTACAGCCGTAGATTCATGCATGCTCATCCTCAAGGATTGGAGCAATGGCATCTCTCTTACCGAGGAAGCCATCAATGACGAGCGCGACGTGGTACACAATGAGTACCGTATGCGCATCGTGGGTCAGCAGCGCATGATAGAGCGCTCATTGCCAAAACTCTATCAGAACAACAAGTATGGCTACCGTTTCCCTATCGGATTGATGAGCGTCATCGACGGCTGCAAGCCGGAAACCCTGCGTGCTTACTACCGCAAGTGGTATCGCCCTGACAATCAGGCAATCATCGTCGTGGGTGATGTAGATGTCAACCATATCGAGAGCAAGATCAAGGAGCTCTTCTCGGGCATCAAGGTGCCTGCCAATGCCGCTAAGATAGAGCCGGTGGAAGTAGCCGATAATGATACAGCCATCTACGTAATCGACAAGGACAAGGAGCAGCAGTATGATATCTTCAATATCTTCATGAAGCATCCAGCCATCCCTAATGCGATGAAGGGCGACATGAGCTATCTCATGAAGGGATACATGGACAATGTGGTTACCTCTATGCTGGGTGCACGCTATGCCGAGATTGCCCAGGAAGCTGACTGCCCATTCCTTCAGGCAGGTGCCGACGACGGCGACTTCCTGCTCTCTTCTACCAAGGGTGCCTTCAGTCTTATCGGTGTGGCAAAGCCAGGTAAGGTAAAGGAGGCTTATGCTGCCGTATTGCGCGAGGCAAAGCGCATGCACGACTTCGGATTCACAGCCACTGAGTATCAGCGTGCCAAGGAGGAGTTCCTGAGCCAGGTAGATAAGACACTTGCCAACAAGGATAAGATGAAGAACGAGCAGTTTACCTCTCAATATGTGGATAACTTCATCTCCAACGAGCCAATCCCATCGGTAGAGGACGAGAGTCAGATCTACAAGATGGTAGTACCTCAGCTGCCATTGGAGGCCATCAATGCCTATGCCAAGCAGCTGGTTTGCCAGAGCGATACCAACCTGGTATCGATGGTGCTGATGCGCGAGGCAGAGGGTGCCGTTTATCCTACCGAGAAGGAGCTTGCCGATATCGTGAAGCAGGTGCGCTCTGAGAAGCTGGAGGCATACGTGGACAACGTGAAACAGGAGCCGCTGATGGCTCAGTTGCCTAAGCCAGGCAAGATCAAGAAGACCGTAGAGAACAAACAGCTGGGTTACAAGCAGCTTACCCTTTCCAACGGTGCCAAGGTGGTATTGAAGAAGACCGATTTCAAGGATAATGAGATTCTCTTCTCTGCCAATGCCAAGGTGGGTTATTCTGCTCTCGATAAGAGCGATTACCCTAGCATCATGCTGATGACCGAGGCTTGGGGTGCCAGCGGTTTGGGCAGCTTCTCACGCACCGATCTTGAAAAGGCGCTCGCAGGCAAGCAGGCAGGTGTAGGCTTCTCCATCAAGCCTTACAGCCATGGCCTTTCCGGCAATTCTACTCCTAAGGACGTGGAGACCCTGATGCAGCTCATCTATCTCAAGATGACAGCATTGAGCAAGGATGAGAAGTCGTTCAAGAATCTTCAGAATACCTATGCTACCATATTGGCCAACCAGAGCAACAATCCTAACATGGTATATCAGGATTCATTACAGAGCACCCTTTATCTGGGTAGCAAGATTGGCCGCATTCCTACTTCCGATGAGATCAAGGCCATCAACTACGATCGCCTGATGGCGCTTGCCAAGGAGTATTACGGCAATGCCAAGGACTTCACCTTCTACTTCGTGGGCAACTACGATGAGAAGACCCTCCTTCCGCTCATCGAGCAGTATATTGCCAGCTTGCCAAACAATGGCTTCAAGCTGAAGAACAAGGAGATTCCATACGCCAAGGGCGAGGTGAAGAACAACTTTACCAAGGCGATGGCCAATCCTCAAACCCAGGCATCAGAGATATGGAGCACCAAGTTGCCATTCTCTATGCAGAACATGGTACTGGCAGATGTAACCTCCCGACTGCTGGAGATGCAGTATCTGCGCACCATCCGTGAGCAGTTGAGTGCAGCTTACCATGCAGGAGCTACCTTCGGCATGCTCCGCGATTTCGACGACAAGGCAGCCATCAGCATCACCGCCAATGCCGGCTTGAATCCGGAGAAAGCCGATACCGCCATTACCTATTTCTTCAAGGGTGTAGAAGAGGTAGAGAAGCAGGTAGATGCTGCCGACTTGCAGAAGGTGAAGGAGATTCTCCTGAAGCAGGCAGGTGTAGATGAGAAGAACAATGCTTATTGGCTCGGCGTTCTTGCCAACTATACAGGTCTCGGTTTCGATAACCATACCGGCTACAAGGAGTTCGTGAAGAACCTCCGTGGCGAGCAGGTGTCTGACTTCCTCAAGAATGTACTCATGAAGAGCGGCAACCATGTCGAGGTAATCATGAAGGCTGAGAAGAGCCAGGAATAATATCCCCGCTGGGAATGATATCCCCCCGCCGGGATATTATCCCGGTCAGCATAAAAATCCAAAAAGTCCCGTTGAACGATTTTACTCGCCAACGGGACTTTTTGCCTTTTTTTTCTCTTTGTGGTATCAAAGAGTCATTCTGAAAATAATCTTTTTACGTAATTTCCTTTCTCTCTTACGTAATTTTCCTCAAGAGCACTCTCTTGCGAAAGTTACCCTTAGTCATTCTTTTTCGCCTTAGAAGCAAGAGCCTCACGGCGATCGTTGAGAATCTCCTGGCACTTGTTCAATGCCATATTCTCGCTCATTGTGTTGACCTTAATTAAATCATTCATAACCTATTGTGATTTGTTAACGGTGCAAAGATAGGGCTTTCTTATCATATTCGGGTACACTTTTTGATAAATTTATGCTAATAATCGTTCTTTTTTGATGTACGTCAAAAAAGATGAAACATTTATACCTTTTTCTGAACGATATTTGAACCTTTTGGCATCTCTTTCATCTAAGAAAATAACAAATAATGATGAAAAATGAGTTTTTTCTTTGTTATTTGCGGAAAAAGTGCGACCTTTGCAGCGAAAAAGAAAACGCTGCATCATATAAGCAGGATGCATTTTTAAAACGAAAGTTACAATTTATAATAAATAGAAAGTAAAAAATGAAAAAGGTATTTTTAATGGCTGCCCTGGTGCTTGCCAGCACTTCCGGCAGCAATGTATGCGCAATGAATGAAGCTGTTCAGGAGGCTTCACTTTCAGAATTGATGCCTGTGAAGAAAACAACTAAAAAGACATCGAAGAAGAAAACAACTACCAAGAAAACAACAGCCAAGAAGACAACAGCCAAGAAGACCACTTCTTCATCTACTGCAACATCTTCAGCTGCGTCATCTGCTCCTACCACATCTACTTCTACTTCGGCTACCACCAATAGCGGTTATTCTGCAGGAAGCGTAGTGGCAGGCGTATTAGGCGGTTTGCTGGGAGGCGGCACTACTACCGGCAGCAGCTCCACCGGCAGCATCATCAATGGCATTCTGAACAAAGTGATAGGTTCAGCCACCTTCTCGCAGGCAGATCTCTGCGCCCATACCTGGAAGTACAGCAAGCCGGGTTGCGCCTTCACCTCAGAGAACCTGCTGGCAAAGGCTGGCGGCGAGATTGCTGCCAGCAAGATAGAGGAGGATCTGAGCAAGTACTACAGTAAGTTCGGCTTCAGCAATAGCAATACCTACTTTACCTTCAAGACCGATGGCACCTTTGCTGCCAAGATTGACGGCAAGTCATGGAACGGCACCTATACCTTCGATGAGAAGACGCATGCCATCCAGCTGAAGGGTTTGCTGTTGAGTGCTTCGGGTTTTGCCACCCGCACAGCCAATGGCATCAGCCTGCTCTTCGAGCAGAAGAAGCTGCTCACCCTGGTCAAGACCCTGAGCAAGCTGAATCTTACCGGCAGCACTACGATGAGTGCCGTGAGCAGCATTGTGGATAGCTACGATGGCGTGCGCATTGGCTTCGAGATGACGAAGTAAGATTGATTGCACTATAAGATTTAAGATTTTTAGAAGAATGAGTATTTCTTGTATTCTTAATTAAAAACTATATTCAGCAGTGTTGAACTTATGTTCAGTAGTGCTGAACTTGTATTCCACAGTGTTGAACTTAAGTTCAGCACTGCGGAACATAACTTTCTTCGTGGATTACAAACATTTACACCGTGAAGAAACTAATATTTCCTAGTGAGATAAAAAAAAGTATTCGAAGGGGAAGCAATTAAAAAATAAAGACTTTGTCTCGACTTGATATCGTCGGGACAAAGTCTTTTATAGATACTTTTCTTGATGTTTTTTACATGCCAATCGTTAATGGTTGCATCTTCACATCCTTGCTGTTGGTGCCCACCATGATTTCGAAATCGCCAGGCTCCAAGATGTGCTTCAATTCGGCATTATAGAACTTGAGCATCTCTGGGGTGATGTCGAAACTTACTTCTCGGCTCTCACCTGCTGCCAGGTGGATGCGCTGGAAGCCCTTTAGCTCTTTGATAGGGCGAGAGATGGAGCATACCATATCGCGGATGTAGAGCTGTACCACCTCGTCGGCATTCCAGTTGCCTGTGTTTTGTACCGTGATGGTGGCTGTAATCTTCTCATCATTCTTCCAGGCATCAGCCTCATTCGTAGCGATAGATGCTTGGCTTTGACTCAAGCGCAAATCGCTGTAAGAGAAGGTGGTGTAGCTAAGTCCATATCCAAATGGATAGAGCGGACCATTACTTACGTCCAGATAGTTGCTGGCATACTTGGCGAAGCGAGGGTTGTCGTCAGGTACAGGGCGTCCTGTGTTCTGGTGGTTATAGTAGAGAGGCTCCTGACCCGTGGTCTTTGGTAGGGAAGTGGTGAGTTTGCCCGATGGAACCTTGTCTCCGAAGAGTACATCGCAGATGGCATCGCCCACTTCTGATCCGCCAAACCATACGTTCATGATGGCAGGCACATGCTCTTTCTCCCAAGTCAATACCGTTGGGCGACCAGAGAAGTTGAGAAGCACAACAGGTTTACCTAGTTTCACTAGTTCGGCTAATAGTTCGTGTTGCACATCAGGCATCTCTAGATTGGTGCGTGAGCCGCATTCGCCGCTCATGTCGGCACTTTCTCCCATAGCACATACGATGATATCGGCATCTTTGGCTACCTTTATGGCCTCTGCCTTCAGTAGCTCGTTGTCACCACGTTGCATCGGCTTGTCAAACTCGCCATTCTTCTGCAGCTGTGCATCTCTCCAGATATTGCTACCCTGTGCATAGAGCAGTTCAGCCTTGCCCTTGAGGGCTTGCTGCATAGCTTCCTTAAGGGTGGTATATTTCTCTGGTACTTGTGCCACACTCCATGTGCCAGCAATATTGTTGCGGGTGTCGGCGAGCGGACCTATCAGAGCCACTTTTCCTTCCTTCTTCAGTGGCAGGATGTTGTTCTCATTCTTTAATAATACAAAGGTCTCGGCAGCCACGTCCCTTGCCACCTTGCGGTTATCCAGGGTGTAAATGTCCTTTTTGCTGAGCTTGGTGTCGCAGTAGCGGTAAGGATCCTTGAAGAGTCCCAATCGGTATTTTGCCTCCAGTACTCGGCGGCAAGCCTGGTTGATTTCCTCCTCGCTCACCTTGCCCTCCTTCACGCTTTGGGCTAGATGTTGTACATATGCCTTGGCGCACATATCCATGTCGGTGCCTGCATGCAGAGCCTCTTCGCCAGCTTGTTTCAGGTTTTGGGCGGTACCATGCTGCAATATTTCGGCTATGCTGGCATAGTCGGTTACGAGCATGCCGTTAAATCCCCAGCGGTTTCTCAACACGTCGGTCATCATCCATCGGTTGGCAGTGGCTGGCACGTAGTCGATGAGATTGAAGGATGACATTACTGTGGCAACTCCAGCCTTCACTACTGCTTCGTAAGGGGGGAGGTATTGGTTAAACATACGTACGTGGCTCATGTCGGTGGTGTTGTATTCCTTGCCGCTCTCCACCGCTCCATAGAGGGCAAAGTGTTTGAGGCAGGCTAGCATCTTGTTGTTGTCGGCTATGAATCCGTTGCCCTTAGCCCACATCTTGGAGGCGGTTTCGCCCTGATAGCCTTGGGTCAATGCTGCCCCGAGCACGCCACTCAGATATGGATCCTCGCCGTTGCCCTCGCTGATGCGACCCCAGCGAGCATCGAGTGCCACGTCTACCATCGGCGAGAATGTCCAGTTGATTCCATCGGCTGTAGCCTCTTTTGCCGAGATGGCTCCCACGTGCTTCATTGCCTCAGTGTCCCAAGAGCAGGAGAGGGCGAGAGGGATAGGGAACATGGTCTCATAACCATGAATCACGTCCATACCCACGAGCAATGGTATGCCCAGTCGGCTCTTCTTGATGGCGATGTCTTGCAATGCCTTGATCTTGTCGATGCCCTTGATGTTGAACACACCACCCATATTGCCTGCTGCTATGTCGCCGCCCACTTGGGTGTTGAGTGCTCCGCCGGTAGTGATGTCGCCAGCCACCATCAGGTTCAGCTGTCCTATCTTCTCCTGCAGGGTCATCTTCGCCATCAGTTCGTCCACGAATTCCTTCATTGGCTTGATTTTCGTAGCCATAGCCGGACTTATCGTCAGCATAGCTACCACGAGTGTTGCTAAGATTGTCTTTTTCTTCATACCTTATTATATATGTTATTGTTTATTCCTTATCTTCTGCAAAGATACTAATATTTTCGATAAGTTGGTGATGTGAAGTGTTAAAATGTGGAGAAAAGTGGAGGGGAGAAAAGGCGATGCTTCTGCTAGCTAGATATTTAAGGAAAAATGCATATCTAGAAAAAGTGGACTCAAAATGAAAGATTTTCTTGATTTCTATCCACGGAAGTTTGGCGATTTCGATATTATTTATTACTTTTGCATCCGATAAACAATTAAGAACATTTGAAAACCAAGATAATATTCTATGATTAAAGCAATGAAAATAATATGCCTCATGTGCATGCTGCTCTTGGCACCTGCACTGCTGGTTAGCGAAAATGCCCTCAGGGCAGGCGAAAACAAGGAGACCGAGGCTCTCTACGATAGTCTGGACAATGCCATTGCCCAGACAGCTCAGTATGTGAAGCAGAGAGAGGCGCGCATAGCCCAGTTGGAGAGTAAGCTGATGAAGGCTCGCTCCCCTAAGACTCAGTATGACCTGGCTTATGCTCTCTTTGAGGAATATCGCTCCTATAAGAACGACCTAGCCATAAAGTATATCAATCGATGCATCGACCTAGCCCATAAGAATGGCAACCAGCAGCAGGAGGGCAATGCCAAGGCTCTGCTCGCCTTTCAGGAATCCACCACAGGTGATTACGCAGAATCATACGATGTGCTGAAAACCATTGACCCTGCGAAACTCGATTCCGCAGGACTACGCAATTACTACTGGGCTTATCAGCATCTCTATGGCGAGATGGCTTATTATGCCAATGTGGATTTTCTCAAGAAGTATTATCGTGAAAAACATGAGGGCTATATCAAGAAGGCTGAGAGCCTGTTACAGCCCACCGACGACCGCTATCTGCAACTCCGGGAAGTGAGACTCAGAGATAGCGGAAAAATGCAGGAAGCATTGAAAATCAATGACAAGCGCCTCTCGCTTACCAGTCCTGGTACCCATGAGTATGCCATCGTTACCTTCTATCGTGCCATTATCTATAAGTTGCAGAATCAGCTTTCGGAATATCGTCATTATCTCCTCCTTTCTGCTATCAGTGATGTGAAATTGGCGGTAATGGATCAAGGTTCGCTCTGGGAACTTGCCAATATCTTGGGTGTGGATTCTGATGCTAACGAGCAGCAGTTGGCTCGCTCTTACGAGTACATCAAGTTTGCCTGGCAGTCTGCCACCATCTTTGGTACGCCTATCCGCAGCCGTCAGATTATACCTGTGCTCACCACCATAGAGGAGAATTTTCAGAAGCAGCTTGCCACCACCAATCGCAATCTGAAGATAGCCATCTGTTGGATCGTCCTGCTGGTGCTCTTGGTACTGGGCTTGCTCTTCTATGTGAACAAGCAGCGCCAGCGCATAGCCGCTGCCCTCCACAAGCAGAAACTCACCAACCGAGAACTCCAGAATGCCAACGAGAGACTGGAGAGGGCTGTGCAGCAACTCAATGCTGCCAATGAGCAGCTCAATGCAGTCAATGAGAGCTTGAACCAGGTGAACGGAGATCTGAACGAGAGCAATAAGATGAAGGAGGTGTATATAGGCAGATTCCTGCGCCTCTGCGCCTTGTACGTGGACAAGATAGAGACCATGCGCAAGCGAGTCATCAAACTGTTGAAGGCACGTGAGCTCACCAAGTTGCTCACCATGATGCAGACCGACCATGAGTATGTGGGCGAGCTATACGACCATTTCGACTCAGCCTTCCTCAAGCTCTTCCCTAACTTTGTGGAGGAATTCAATGCCCTCCTCAAGCCTGAGGAGCGCATCGTATTAGAGGATGACCGCAAGCTCTCTACCACCATTCGCATCTTCGCCCTCATTCGTCTGGGCATTGAGGATAGCTCCAAGATAGCCGAGTTCTTGCACTATTCAGTGAATACCATCTATAATTATAGAGCCAAGGTAAAGAATGGTGCCCTCTGCGATAGGGAGGAATTTGAGAATAAAGTGAAGATGATAGGAATGAAATAATGTTTTTCGTAGTATCATGATATGAAAAGTCCCGATGTAGGAAATTCTGCATCGGGACTTCTTGCCTTATTTTAATTCAAATGTTTTCTTGAGCTTCAGATTATCTGCGGCATTACCTACGAGTGCCTCAAATTGTCCAGCCTCTGCCTTCCAAGATGCAGTGGCTTCGTCATAGTAGCTCAGAGCATCCTTCTGGATAGTGATGTTCACATCCTTGTTCTCGCCAGGCTGTAAGTATATCTTCTGGAATCCTTTCAACTCCTTGTAAGGGCGATCAATGGATGACTTCACATCGTGGATGTAAAGCTGTACCACCTCGGCACCAGCTCGCTTGCCCACATTCTTCACATTGACGGTGAAGGTGATTACATCGCCCACATAGCCTCGGGCATAGTCCACGCTGATACCTTCCTTGCTGAGTCGAGCCTTCAAGCCATCGAGTGGCAAAATCTCCTTCTGTACCTTGAGCGAAGAGCTACCGCCACCCACGGTCATCATCTTGATGGCATTCTCGCCCACTACAAGCACCTTCTTAGCCTTCTTCACGTCGATAGGCAGCACATTCTTCTTGTTTTTTAAGAGTACGATGCCTTCCTCGGCTACTTGCTTGGCTGTGGCATAATGCTGGTCGGAGCAGAGGAATCCGTGAGGCTTGTCAGGATTCATCGTGGTGCGGTAGAAGAGGCGCAATACGCGGCGCACTTTCTCATCCAGCTCCTTGGTGGAGTATTTGCCCTCCTGTATTCCTTTTATATAAGGTGTGGCGAGGTAGTAATTGTCGTAGGCATTGCTGGCTCCCCAAGAGAGGCCATTGGTCCAGGAGCCAAACTCCATGTCAAGCCCATTCTTTACGGATTGGTCAGTATCGTGGGCTCCACCCCCCAGTCGCTCACCACTACGCCGTCAAACTTCCAGTCGCCCTTCAGTATCTTATTGAGTGTCCACTGGTTGTGGCAGTTGTTGCTGTGATTGCTGTGCCATTGTGGTGCTCATTGCCGATGCACAAAGCACACACGTCATAATCAAATGTTTCATATACTTTGTTGTTTATTGCTATATTTATGTTAGAAATTCGTTTTGTTTGCAAAATTAGTAAATAATAAGAGAAAAATCAACCCTATGTGCGGTGAAAGTGGATGAGTGTAAAAGTCACTATTGTGATAAATGCTTGCTAGATAGAAAATTATATCGAATAAGGGGAATCCTAAAAGTGGATTAAGATGAATTGAAAAAAGTATCATATTTCCAATTATCCAGAAGAAGCGGTGAGATGAAACCTATTCAAGACATCTTTATAGCGTCCACTTTCATGTATGAAATGTTATGACGTAAATGATTGATAATCAGTAATGATATCTGTTTGGTAAGCTAAAAATATCCACTTATCTCTTGAAGTGTCTTGTAAATATTGAAAAATCATATTATATTTGCAACCGAAAATAAAGCTTAACGCATTTTAACGATGCAAAGCTGCACAGGCTCTATACATTAATTATATATAGGATGGGGCGAGCCTTTAAGGTATAAATAACAAAAACTGGAAAGAATAAACAATAGAATATAATAATTTCTAAACTAATAACCGAAGATATGAAAACAAAAAGTATCTTGCTGGCGTCTGCATTATTAATGTCAGCGTCAGCGTTCGCGCAAAAGAACACCTTCAAGGGTGTTGTGTTGGACGATCAGGGAGAACCTGTGATCGGAGCAACTATTCAGGTGAAGGGCCAGAAGGGCGCTGGTGCCATCACTGACCTGGACGGTAACTTTATCATCGATACCGATGCTAAGTCTACCCTCGTTATCACCTATATCGGTTTTAAGGAAACCGAGGTGAAGCCATCTGCCAACATGCGCATTACCCTGAAACAAGACGACAAGACCCTCGACGAGGTGGTTGTAGTGGGTTATGGTGTTCAGAAGAAGAGCGTCGTAACAGCAGCCATCGCCAAGGTTGGCTCTGAGGATTTGGTAGGCAAAAGCCCTGTGCGTGTAGACAACGCCCTAAAGGGTTTGGCAGCCGGTGTCAATGTTACCTCATCATCTGGTCAGCCAGGTGCATCACCTAAGGTGCGCATCCGTGGTACTGGTACCATCAATAATAGCGACCCTCTCTACATCGTGGATGGTATGCCTATTGAGGGTGGTTTGGACTATTTGAATCCAAGCGATATCGAGAGCATCGAGGTGTTGAAGGATGCCGCATCAGGTGCTATCTATGGAGCCCGTGCTGCCAACGGTGTAGTACTCGTTACCACCAAGAAGGGTAAGATGGGCAAGGCACAGATCAACTACAATTTCTCTTACGGCTGGCAGAGTGCATGGAAGAAGCGCGATGTAACCAGTGCTACCGATTATGCAATCCTTCAGAATGAGCGTGCCTTAAATGGCGGTCAGGCTCCTATCTATGCCGATCCTTACAACCTGACCGACAGCAACGGAAAACCTATCAAGGGCTTCGGTACCGACTGGCAGGACCTGGTATTCAATGACAATGCACCAGTGCAGAATCATGAGGTGAGCATCAGTGGTGCATCAGAAAAAATCAACTACTATCTCTCTATGGGCTATTACAAGCAGGAGGGTATCGTAGGCGGTAACTACGGACAGAGCAACTATGAGCGCCTCTCACTCCGCAGCAATAATATATATAATGTATTGGATGCATCGAAGGAGCGCAACTTCCTCAACAAGATTGATGTTAATGTTAACTTGGCTTATACCCGTGTTAAGAGTACTGGTGTCGATGCCAACTCTATCTATGGTTCAATCCTCGGCAGTTCGCTCTATCTGGCGCCTACATTGGCTCCTACGGTAACTGAGCCGGCAATGGTTAAGAAGTATTATGATACCTATGAGGATCCTAATACATACGATGCAGAAGGAAATATTACCGGCAAGCGCAATGCCTATGAATTGCTGCGTGATGCCAATGGCAATTATTATACAATCCCTGGTATGGGAGGTACCTATCAGGAGATGAACAACCCATTGGCTATGATGAGTATTCCTGCAGCCAAGAACTGGTCGCACAAGTTTGTGCCTAAGTTCTCTATCGACCTGCAGTTGTGGGATAATCTGAAGTACCACTTCACTTACAGCGCAGACCTCAGCTTCTGGGGTACAGACAGTTATGTGGCTTCTAAATACTATCTCTCTGGCAATAACAAACGAGAGCATACAGAGGCCTATAAGAGCTCTGACAAGGGCATCAACTGGCAGGTGGAGAATACCCTGACCTATGACAAAACCATAGGCAAACATAGCTTTGCTGTTGTGCTGGGCCAGAGTGCGATGAAGAACAAGAGCGACTATCTGAATGGTAGCCGTTGGAACCTTGTGAATGTAAACAAGCCTTCTATCGACTATGCTACCGGCAACTACGAGCAGACCATCGTGAAGGATGCTGACGGAAAGATCATCTCTGTAGGTTCGCCTCAGATTCAGCATAGCGTATCGGGCGGTAACAGCGTTGTACATGCCATATCTTCACTCTTTGGCCGTTTGAGCTACAATTACGATGAGAAATATATGCTCCAGGCTACAATCCGCCGAGATGGCTCAAGCCGTTTCGGACCATCTCATAAATATGGTACCTTCCCATCAGCTTCTGTTGGTTGGAACATCATGAACGAGAAGTTTATGGAGGGCACCCGCAACTGGTTGAGCAACCTCAAGTTCCGTGCCAGCTGGGGTAAGAATGGTAATGATAATATCGGAGACTTCCGCTATACCGTATTGACAGCCATGGGCAACAACGTGCTCTTCGGTAAGGATGCCATCAAGTTTAATGGTTCTAAGGCGAATGCAACAGCCAATCCAGACTTGAAGTGGGAGGAGAGTGAGCAGACAGATATCGGTTTCGACTTCGGATTCTTCGGCAGTGCATTGACCTTCAGTGCCGATTACTATGTGAAGAAGACCAACGGAATGCTGATTACGATGCCGATTCCAAGCTATGTAGGCGAGACAAAACCTATCGGTAATGTGGGTGATATGAAGAACTCGGGTCTTGAATTCGAACTCGGCTATAAGTGGAATGTATCAGATGCCCGCTTCCATGTAAAGGCAAATGTTACCTATCTGCACAACGAACTGACCAACCTGGGTAATGATACCGGTTTCATCGACCTGGACAGCTTCCAGGGCATCGTTGGCGGTGGTACACGTGGTAGCAACGGGCAGCCATTCCCTTACTTCTATGGTTACAAGACAGCCGGTGTCTTCCAGAATATGGCAGAGGTTCAGGCTTATGTAAACAAGGATGGCGGAATGATTATGCCAGATGCCAAGCCGGGTGATGTACGTTTCGTAGACGTAGATGGAGATGGAGCAATCAGTCCGGACGACCGTACCAATATCGGTAATGGCACCCCAAAATGGACCTTCGGTTTCAATCTCAATGCAGAGTGGAAAGGCTTCGACTTCAACCTCTTCCTGCAGGGTATAACAGGCAATAAGGTGTTTGATGCTACTTATCGTACAGATGTCTACTCAGGCAACTTCCCTTCTTGGATGCTTGACAGATGGACGGGCGAGGGAACCAGCAACAAGTATCCTATCCTGAAGAATGGTGATGCCACCAACTGGCAGGTTTCCGACCTCTATCTCTGCGACGGTTCTTACCTCCGCGTAAAGAACATCTCACTGGGTTATACCTTGCCAAAGCAGCTTACACAGAAGTTGTCAATCAGTAACTTGCGTTTCTACGTGATGGCAGAGAACCTGATTACCTGGACTAAGTATTGGGGCTTCGACCCTGAAATCTCATCTGGTGGTACTTCTCTCGGTGTAGACTATGGTGTATATCCACAGGCTCGCACCTACACCATCGGCGTAAACCTTTCATTCTAAAATAAGAACCTTTAAAATAAAGACTATTATGAAGACAATAAAATATTTAGCTTTAGGAGTGTTGGCAACCAGTATGACACTGGCAAACACATCTTGCAGCGACAGTTTCCTGGAGGTGGAGAATCCAACAGGCGAGAACCTGGAGGAGTATTATACCACCGATGAGCATATCAATGAGGCGCTGAATGCCGCATACGACCCTATCCACTGGCCAGACTGGGGATTGGGGCAGTATAATGCCCTCAATATCGATGCCGAAATCATGGGCGATAACTTCTGGGTAGGCGGTTCCAACAAGACCGATATGCAGAACTGGCACATGCTGGCCAATTATGAAGCAAATGCTAATAATACGCTGAGTTCACTCTGGACCGTGGATTATTCAGGTATCAAGCGTTGTAATGACCTCTTGAAGTATATTCCTTGGGCAGAGGCAAACTTGACCGAGAAAAACAAGGCATCTTATGAGATGCAGGGCAGAGCACTGCGTGTATACTTCTACAACAACCTGTGGCATTACTTCGGCAATATACCGTTCTATCTTGAGAACCTTTCAAGCCCTTATACTGCTCCTCAGTTGAAAGCTGATGAGGTTTACAGCCAGCTTATTGTCGAGCTGGAATCCGTAATCGATTCTAAGGTCTTGCCAATGCGCTGGGATGACAAGAACTGCGGTCGCATGTCGCAGGCGATGTGTTACATGATGTATGCCGAGATGGTGATGTATCAGAATGACAAGACACGCTATCCTAAGGCATTGCAATATATGCAGGAAATCATCGGCGATACAGGCAATTATGACCTCGTAGACGATTTTGCCTCTATCTGGAAGGAGAGTGGCGAATGGTGCAAGGAGAGCATCTGGGAAGTGAACTACGAAGATGGTAACAACGAGCGCGGCTGGGGTTCTCCTCTCGCTATCGGCGGTACCGTATTGCCAACCTTGATTTCTCCAAACTCTTGGCCTGGTGGCGATGGATGGGACAAAGGCGGTGACGGCTGGGGATTCTTGCCGGTAAGACAGGAAACCTACGATATGTATGGTACTGGCGATAAGCGCCGTGATGCTACCATCTGGGATGTTCGTGGTACAGAGTATACAGAGCGCTATCAGGATACTCATCTCTGGCTGGCTAAATATCGCCCATTCACAGAAAATAATGCGGATGCAGGCTTCGATAACAACCTGAATTATAACAATAACCTCCGTGTTTATCGCGTAGCAGAAGCTTATCTCAATGCTGCAGAACTGTTGCTTGAGACTGGTGGTGATGCAGGCTTGGCAAAGGATTATGTGAATAAAATCCGTCGTCGTGCAGGAATCGCAGAGCTTGGAGCCGTAACTCTGGATGATGTTATCAATGAGCGCCGCTTGGAGTTTGTAGGCGAGGGTAAGCGTTACTTCGACCTCGTTCGCACAGGCAAGGCTGCTACCGTGTTGGTACCAGACAGCTACGGCTATCGCACCAACTCCTGGACAGAATCCAAGAAGTATATTCCTATCGCACAGGCTGAGCTTGACTCTGATCCTGCTTTGGTACAAAATAATTATTAAAACTTATTAAGGTAGAGGAACAATAGTTTCCTCTACCCCCTAATAAAATATTAACTTTAAGATTTCAACAATATGAAAAAGATATTTCGAAATATGGCTTATGCTCTTCTGGCCGGATTGATGCTCAGCGCATGTTCTGCAGAGGAGTTCTCTGGTGCCAACGGTGAGTTGCCTAATGTAGCCGACTTCGCCGACAACTTCAAGATAGATGTTGACCAAGAGACCAACACCGCCAACTTCACGTTTGATAGCAAGGCAGGCATTACTCCGGTATGGGTGATAGATGGTGCCTATTCTTCTGCTTTCACCCTCTCTAAGTATTATCGCAAGAAGGGTACTTACGATGTAGAGTGCTTCGTGAAGAACCGCAATGGTATTAGCAAGGAGAGCGTCAAGAAGCAATTCACGGTGGAGAAAACCAAGATGAATGGCTTCGCGGGTTTCGTAGAGGATAGTGAGTTTAACCTCTTCAAGAAAATTACCTTCCCTGAAAAACCTTCTGCTGGCTATTATGCTCCAGGATGGAGCCAAATTGCTGACCCGGTTTGTAGCTACAGCAAGGGATGCTATACATTGAAGCTCCCTGAGGCAACTACCGATCGTTGGCAAGCTCAGGTTCCTTTCACCAACTTAGGTATCTCTACTTCTGCCGACAAGCACTACGATTTCTCTGTCATCTTGACATCAAACTTGGGTCATGGTGGTGTGAAGGTTAAACTCTGCCAAACAGACGATGATGATGCTATCTTGATGGATAAAGACATAAAGTTGGAGGCAGGTGAACCAAAATGTCTCTTCGGCTCTGACCTCGACGGTGTGGACATCTCAAACTTGAAGATTGTCTTCGATTTTGGTGGCAACAAAGCTGGCGATGAAATCATGATAGAGAGCCTTGTATTGAAAGACCATGCCAATGATGACGGAACGGAAGTACCAGAGGAAATCAAGGTGCCTTTCGATTACAATACAGCAGGAAATCTTTGGAAGGCTGTGGATGAGGCTCAATCGTTTGTAAATACCAATTGGTTTGGCGATGCAGGTTGGGGAGCTATAGATTGTTCTCCGGTTATCACCCATAAGGGAAGTAAGCATACAATTGTTATCCCAGTTGAAACTCCAGCTGAACAATGGCATGCACAGTGGGCATTAACAGAGGTACCTATATCTATTAAGATGGGCCAGAAGGTGGATTTCTCTTGCAAGGTTACCACTACAGCTAAGTTGCCTTTAGCAACATTTAAGTTGTGTGACACAGGTAATGATGACAGCTATTTGTTTGCTGATATGTATCAGAACGTTAATGGTGAATATGTGGTTCGTTATGACAATGCGACTATCCAAGGTAGTAAGGCAGGTGATATGGAGAAAGTGAAGCTTGTTATGGACTTCGCTGGCGCGCCTGTTGATACAGAGATTACCATAAGTGATATCGTTTTGATTGTGAAATAGGCTTTATAGGTTTATATAGAATTATATAGGGACTGCTCCTATGAATAAGTAGGAGTGGCTCCCTTTTTAAATTTTAAATGATATGAAATTCTTGAAAATATTTTCCTTCCTCCTTTCGTTCATGCTGCTTTCTTGCAGCAGTAGTTCTTCTGACGGCGATGGAGCGGTGACGATATCCTGCTCTCCTACGAGCATAGATGTTCCTGCCAAAGGCGGTACTTATAAAATCATGGTAGTGGCTTCTGAAGGAGGCTGGGAGGCGAGAGCATCCTTCCCTGGAGAAGGTCCTACGGCAAATGTATACCCTTGGTTTAAAGTGAGTACCAGCGGTAATAACAAAGCTATGGGTATGGTAACTGTAGATGTGGAAGAGAATAAATCGTCTGTAGCTCTTGACGGAAGTGTCGAGATTTCATTAGAGGATAAGAAGGTATCGGTGCCTGTGCATCAGGCTGGAAAACAGGTTACTCCTATTGAAGGGGGCGAAATGGTGATTCCGGAAGGTTACAGACTGGTCTGGAATGATGAGTTTAATGAAGGCTCAGAGTTGAATAGTACCGACTGGCGTCATGAGGTGCAGAAATCGGGCTGGGTAAACAATGAGTTGCAAAACTATGTGAATGGTTCAGCAGATGGTAAGCGAGTAACCGAGGTGGCTGATGGCAGACTCTACATCCACTGCTTCAAGGGCAGCGATGGCAAGATATACTCAGGCAGAGTATATGCCCATGAGAGTGAGGGCTGGAAATATGGCATTATCGAGGCTCGCATCAAGTTGCCTAAGGGCAAGGGTACATGGCCTGCTTTCTGGATGATGCCTTGCAATAACGATTTCGGTGCCAATCCATGGCCTAAGTGTGGTGAGATAGACATCATGGAAGAGGTGGGTGTGAACCCTAATCGCACTTCTTCTTCGCTCCACACTGAATCGTATAATCATGTGATGAATACCCAGAAGACAGCAGAGCGTCTAACCGAGGGCGCGGAGGATGGATTCCATGTCTATCGCTTGGAGTGGGCTGAAGACCATATCACCACATACGTGGATGGCGTGAAGTTGCTTACATTCAATAATGATGGCAAGGAAAATGTTGCTACCTGGCCATTCAATAAGCCATTCTATGTGATTCTCAATCTTGCCTGGGGCGGCAGTTGGGACGGCATGAATGGAGTGGATGAGACTGCTCTCCCTGCTACAATGGAAGTGGATTACGTCAGAGTATTCCAGAAGAACTAATCATGATTTTTGGGAGAAGCAACAATCTCCCTAGGAGAAACAATAATAATCCCCGGAGTTCTTTCACAAGAGCTTCGGGGATTTTGTAGTTGATGAAAAGTTAGTTAGAAATATATATGGGCTTATTCAGCCTTTAGTCCCATTGACTTGATATAGCCTTTCTGTGGGATACAATTCTCTTTCTTGGCATTCTCAACGAATTCCATCAAGAGCTTCTTGCCCTTTTCTTGGTCTGGGCGAGCCTTGCGGATGGCATCAAAGCTGCTGCGATCTGCTTCGGCAAACTTCACGATGGTGCTGTCCCAGTCGGCAGGCTTCTTGATGCCCATCATGCAGCTTCCATCTATCTTCTTGTAAGGCCAGAAGGTATAGCCGATGTTGGCTTTCTTCATGGTGGCACAGAAGTCAGCTTGCCACTGGTCGGTATTGTGGCCTATCTCGCCCATGTACATCGGCAACTTGGTCTTGTCGCGGAAGTCGATGATGCTCTGTATCGCTGCCTTGGTAGGTTCGCCTCCATAGCGATGGCAGGTGTACATAATCTTATTGTCAAACTTCCAGTCGCTGAAAGGCTCGAAGTTACCGTTCCATTGTGCACCGCCCAGCAAGATGATGTGGTTCAGGTCTACCTCTCTGATAGCCTTTGTAGCTCGCTTATAGAGGGGCTCCAACTTGGCATTGAGGGCTGCTCGCAGGGAGTCGCTAAACATGGTGGCGATAGGCTCGTTCATCAATTCATAGCCCAAGATAACGGGCTCGTCTTTGTAGCGGCTGGCTATCTTTTGCCATATCTGGCAGAAGAGTTGCTGACTAGCCTCGCTCTCGAAGAGCCATGGATAGCCATGACCATTGTCGATGTTGTCGCCTGTTTGGCCGCCAGGGCAGTCGTGCATGTCGAGAATGAGGTGTAGGTCGTATTTGCGGCACCAATCTATCACCTTATCCATCTGCTTGAATCCTTCAGTCTCATCATTCTTGCCCATGTAATCCTCACGGGTAAAGAGCTTGTAATTGAATGGCAAGCGGATGGTGTTGGCTCCCGTCTGCTTGATATAGGCGATGTCGGCTTCGGTGATGTAATTGTCCTTGAATGCCTGCCAAAACTCATGGGCAAAGTCGGAACCTGCCAACTCGCAGACCATGTCGTTGATCATCCACTCGCAGTTGGTCTTCTTGAAGTCAAACATGTAGCCCTCGGGGTTAAGCCAGTTGCCCAGATTGGTGCCCACGATGTATAGCTTCTTGCCGTTGGCATCCATCAGGTTCTCGCCCTTGATGGTTACAAAGTTGCTGGCATTTGCCGTCCCGATGGTCAGCATGAATAGTGCCATGATGTAGTTTCTTCTTTTCATATTGTTGTTATTCGTTTAGAATTTGATAATGCTATTGTTTTGATTTCTTGTCACAAAGGTATAGATTGTTTTTCGTTTCTCATAGCCTATGTGATGGAATGGTGGATTGTATAGCTTTGAGTTGTTCCTAATTGGTTGAATATGAGGCAGCTATCTACAAATAATATGCTGTAAAAAGTGGAAGCCTTGGAGTGCTAATTATCACTCTGTGTTCTCACTTTATTTGGTAATTCTCTCTTTGTCTCTCCTCATCTTATTCCACTTTCAGTATTTGAATGGTAAGGCTAAATGTATTGATAGTCAGTGAATATGCTGCTTTCTGCTTGGCAGAAAATCCACCTTTTGCCCCCATAGACTTGTATCATAAAGGAAATATGCGTAATTTTGCAGCAGATTTTAGTTTATTGGTTTTTAGGTTTATAGGTTTATTTAGTATTAGGTTTAATATAGGTTAGTTTTTGGTTAATACTTAAAAAGGAGTGAGCTCTCTGGGATGAAGGCTCACTCCTTTGTTTTATACTTTTGTCTAAACACCTTCAGCGTAAGAGTTTCGGTGTTTCACTTATAGATTTTCTATCTAATCTCAATTTTTAGTGGCATCTTTTGGGCATCCAGGTATTCCTTGATGCGGATCTGCCATTCGGCATAGCTCCTTACATCATATTTGCTCCATGCAGCACCAAAGTAATAGCTGTACTTTTCCTGGTTCTTCAAACCACGCTTCAAGCCGAGAGCATGACCGGTGGCACCATCGTGCTTCTTATCAAAGAGCTGGTAGTAGGTGTGGTCGATGCCTTCTGGGAAGAGTACACCCACGAAAACCTGCGAGTTGTTTACCTCTACGTTATCAGTAGGGTCGGCATAGCTTACGTAATCCTTGGCGAAGGTCTTCGTCTCCGTATCCTCCTCGTGGATTGGGAAACCGGTGGCGAAATCGGTAGGAGTGGTCAAGCCATCGTACCATACGGTCATCTTGTTGAAGCTACTTAAAGCCTTTACTCCTCTATAATGAAAATCTCCATGCTGATATCCTCCTTAGGGCGGTCACCACGCATGGTTTCGCAGTTCTGAATCTTCTCTACTACGTCAAGACCTTCCTCTACCTCACCGAAAACGGTGTACTGGTTGTCGAGGAATGGGGTTCCGCCCACCTCGGTGTAAGCCTTCTGCTGCTCCTCGGTAAACTTAGGGTAACCCTGCTCCTTGCAGCGCTTCTTGGTTTCATCCACCAGCTCATCCTGGAGCTTCATCAAGCCCTCGCGGTCGCGGTTGCGGCGGAAGTTCATGATTTCATCATGGTGCTCCTTGGCAAGCTGGTTGAAGATGTTCTGCTCCATCTGCATGCCCATCTGCTTTTCCATCTGCTTCAGCTCGTTCTGCTTGTAGGTCTTTCCCCAGACGATATAGAACTGGCTGCCGCTGCTCTCACGCTCAGGGTTCACCTCGTCGCCCAGACGGGCAGCGCTCAAGGCACCGCGCTTGTGGAAGAGCTGTGGATAAACAAACTCGGCAGGGATGGTGTAATCAGGTCCGCCTGTGCCCAGCATCTTGCCCTTAGGAGCGCCCTTGCTGTCAGGGTCGCCGCCCTGGATCATGAAATCCTTGATGACACGGTGGAAGAGTGTTCCATCGAAATATCCCTCCTTCGCCAACTTCAGGAAGTTGTCACGATGCTGAGGAGTCTCGTCGTAGAGGCGCACTTTGATGTCGCCCTCTGAAGTCTTGATCAATACTTTAGCCATATTTCTTTTTTGTTTCTATCTTATTTATAATTCAATAAATCCTCGGAATTTCTTTCGGAATTCAATAAATCCTCGGAATCTCCTTCGGAATTCGATTCTAACATTTATTTTTCTTTAGAACTTTCCCATTCATTCCATTCCTTCATTGCCTCCTGCCAGTCGGTTTGCTCACCGCTGGCGATGGCATCCTTCTGCTTCTCTGCCTCATCACGTGCCTTGTCTCTTGCACGTTTCGCCTTCATGGCTTCGATGGTGGCATCGTCGAGAATCTGGATGGCGCCACGCTTGATGGCATCCTGCAGTTCCTCCTCGCCGAAAGCCTTGCCCGGCTCATTGAAGTCAGAGATGTTGAATTCATAATCCACACGAAGGTCGTGGCGTATCAATTTCTGTTGCAAACGGTTGCCGGCATTCTTCAGGCGCAGCAACTTTCCGATTTCCTTGATTTCTCCTGCTGAGTATTTGTTTCTTCCCATTAATTATTTATTAATATTATATTTCTTTCTTTTTCTTTCCTGCGTTTCAGCGTTTCAGCAAAAAGCCCCTCGCTTCAAGTTGCAAGTCCCCCTTTTTGCCTCCGTTCCAGGCGGTTCCATCGCCTGTCCTCCTTCCTCCTGTCAAGCCACCCCTTTACTTCCACGCCTTCTTCTGGTTCACCTCTATCAATCTGTCGAATTCGAAATCCGCCTTGATTTTATCCAGAATTCGCTTCACGATGATGTTCATCACGCTTCCCCTGCTGTAATTAGCCGTACACATAAAGTTGGCACGGCCTTCCCTTACCAGTTGGCATGCCATCGCCTCCTTCTGGGGAGTATCATATACGGCAATGGAATGACCGCCATGCTCCTTTACCATCTTCATACAGGGCACGTCGGTTTCTCCATCCCCGAAATAAATCATTCGCGGAAAAGGGATAGGGCGCTTGTTATCAGGAATATACTGGTTCACCCTGCTGTTGTCGCTCACCTGACGGATGCCCTTGTTGATCTTGAAGAGAAACTGCGTCTTCGTGGTATAATCCACGGCTACGGCTGGCCAGTAGGCGATGCCATCCTCATTATAGAGAAACGAGCAGGCATAGATGTTCTCGAATTCCTGAGCGATGGGTGTGCCCTCTATCATCTCCTTCAATCCCGAGGAGTTGATATAGTGCTTGATATCGAGACCGATGCTTGCACCATATTCGTTGATGAACGAGAACCATTGCCTTACGCCACGGAAGAGCTCCACATTCCTGCCGAAGCTCTGGAAGGATTCGCGGGTGAGCGAGATATGGTTCTTCTTCGCTTCATCCAGCATCATATACATATAGGTAAGAATGCCGTTGGCATCCTTGCCCACGGCAAGCTTCCGGTTTTTATCCCAGAATTCCTCCTTCGTCTTTCCGGTTGCCTGGATGAATCCGAACTCCTGCATGTTGCCGGGAGATAATGTCCCGTCAAAATCATAAACCAGTGCTACCTGCGGTCTTTTCTTTGCCATATCCCGTTTCCTTTCCTTCTTTTACTAGAACTTGTCTTTTTCTTCTCTTGCTGGAACTTCCGCCCCTTCATAACCTGCAAATATACATATTTTTCTGCGATAAAGCCATAAGCAGATATATAAAAAAACATAAAGACACGAAAAAAGGCGTGTAAAACTCATTTTCAGAGCCTTACACGCCTTTGATCTTTATGCTAATCTAATATCTCTATGATGAGAGAGATTACTTAACCTCCTCGAAATCTGCATCCTGAACATCCTGAGCGCCATCGTTAGCACCCTGCTGTGCCTGCTGGCCACCCTGAGGACCTGCCTGCTGGCCGCCCTGGTACATCTGCTGAGAAGCTGCCTGCATTACGGTGTTCAGGTTGTTGATAGCTGAATCGATGGCTGCAACATCACCTGCCTTGTGAGCATCCTTC
>ERZ779669.220-NODE-220-length-36866-cov-7.899731_pt1 | contig 36866 bp, 22 predicted proteins | sample MGYA00511372_ERZ779669 | MGnify/ENA primary metagenome ERZ779669 (study PRJEB29588, sample SAMEA1967891) | human gut metagenome | biome: human gut; feature: human-associated habitat; material: faeces | place: Denmark | collected 2008/2010 ... | reverse complement strand
CATCTCTTTCGCGAAAATATTTTGTCAAAATTTTGTCAAGAAAAATTGTAAGTTCATTACGCGGGTTTCCGTTGAAAACATTGATATTAAGCAGGAGAAACGGCACGTGAAGCCTGCGCCCGACGTGCGGTGATGATGTTCCGGTTGTGGCAGTGCGAATCTGTTATTACGTGATGACAGTCTGCGAATAGTGTGGCGGAGATGCGTGCAGGACCTGTTTATGGATAAACATATTATGACATAATGCACCTTAAAGCGATAAAGACGTGACATTTGTATGAATTAAAAATATTTAGTGTGTAATCGTGTCACTGATTTTAAAATAATGCTTACACACAATCCTTTTTATTTAATCTTTTTGGTTACCTTTGTGTTGTTCAATTCCATAATTCAAATATAATATGAAAATATCTACATTGTTAGTGGGCAGCTTGCTCGCATTGCTGACAGCAGCGAACGCAAGCGCCCAACCATCGCCAAAGACTTATAAGCCTAAGGATGGTGTTGCGCAGACTGGCGCGGGACAGAAGTTTGCCGTCGGCACGGCGGAAGTCCTACCGTTGAGGATGCGTGTGGGCGAGATGAAGACAGAGGACGCAACCAAGGTGCCTGCCACGGTGGACAACCTCGAGACCCTTGTCACCGATGCCGGCTCCACCGTCACTCTGACATGGGATGCGCCGACAACCGATGTGTCGGGCGGCGAGCTCGACCAGTCGGCTCTTACTTATGCGGTTTATCGCAGTGCCGACGGTAAGAACTTTACCCCGCTTGCGTCAGACATAAAAGACGCGACCACATATACCGACACCACCGTGAAGGCCCTGCTTGACGAGATAGGCCTTCAGCAGGAAAACATATACTATGCCGTGGCTGCCGTCAACGCCGAAGGCTCGGGCGAAGCCATTGCACGCCCGGCGGTGGTGGGCACACCTTACGGTCTGCCGTTCAAGGAGTCGTTTGCCGGCGGATATGTGAGCAACAATCCGTGGACCGTCTCTCCGCTTGTAGGCACCATGGGCTGGGTGTGCCTGGCCAACGACAGTGAAGCCGGAATGTATCCTCAAGACAGCGACGACGGATTCATAAAGTTCTACAGTCCGTTCTACGAGAACGAGACCGACAGCCGCATCCTGTCGCCGCTCATCAGTCTTAAAGGCACGAAGGACCCGTCGGTCACGCTGTTCATGTTTCATTGGGCCGACAGCGACATACCTGAAGACGGCAAGAACACCAAGCTGACTGTCGAGGTGACAACCGACTCAAAGACATTCACCCAGGTGGGCGAGCCGCTCATGGCCACCGCAGCCACAGCCGGATGGCAGGAGCACCGCATATCGCTTGCCGATTACAAGGACTGCGACCAGCTGCGCATAGTTCTGCGTGGAAGCATGGACAACTACTGGATGTATTACTATGTTGACAACGTGAGAGTGGAGGACACTCCGGCGCGCGACCTGAGCGCGATGAGCCTTTCGGGTCCGTCAACGCTGAACACTGACAAAGAGAGCGTTTACACCCTCGACTACTCGAACCGTGGAACCGAAACCATGAGCGGATACACCGTCTCGCTGTACATGAACGACAGAAAGGTGGCTTCGGTGGAAGGCGAGGACATAGCTCCGGGCGAGACAAAGTCGGCTTATCTTTATTACACTCCTACGGCCCACGACGCCGGATTGGCAGGAAAGCTGTACGCCATGATAGAGGCAGACGACGAGTATGCCGACAACAACACCTCATATAACACCATCGGCGTGAGCGTGAAAGGCACATGGTATCCGAAGGCAGAGAACCTGCATGCCGATGCTGCCGGCGACAAGGTGACGCTGAGCTGGTCGGCTCCGGAGATACCTACTGAGCCGGTAGTGACCGAGGACGGTGTGGAGGACTACCAGCCGTTCATCATCAACAACATAGGCGACTGGACGGTGTACGACATGGACGGACTGGCAGCCGGATCGCCTTACGACTTCCCTTACTTCGACAACAAGAACACCGAGCAGGCGTTCCAGGTGTGGAATCCTTACGAGCTGAGCAAGGAACTGACCGCCGACGACGCATGGCTGCTGCCGCGTACGGGCAAGCAGTGCTTCATCTGCTGGTATGCCATGGTTAGCTACGGCGGCGTGGCACAGCCTAACGACGACTGGCTGGTATCGCCGGAGCTTTGCGGCAACACCACGTTCAGCTTCTACATGAGACGTCTGCGCACAAGCACTGACGAGAAATTCCAGATATTATCGTCTTCTACCGACACCGACCCGTCGTCGTTCTCATTGGTGGAGGAGGGCATAGCCACCGAAGACTGGACCCGCTATGATATTCCTGTAGATGCCGACACCAGATACATCGCCGTGAGATACCTGGGCTGCGACCAGTACGGACTGATGATAGACGACATTTCTTACACCTCGGCTCTGTACGACCTGAAGGTTGTCGGATACAATGTGTTCCGCGACGGAGTGAAGATGAACGACGAACCGCTGACAAGTCCCGAGTTCACCGACTACGACGTGGAGAGCGGCAAGACCTACTCTTACAGCGTGTCTGTGGTTTACAACCGCGGCGAGTCTGACGACACCGACGAGGTTCAGGTGGAATGCACCACAGGCATTGATGCGGCCGATGCCGCCGACAGCAAGGTGTATGCTTCCGACGGACGCATAGTTGTTGACAATGCCGGACAAACAACCGTAGCCGTATATGGCGTTGACGGTGCTCTGGTAGCCACATCGAAGACATCGGGCAGAAGCGAGATAAAGGTTGCCCGCGGCGTATATCTTGTGAAGGTGGGCGGCAAGACCACAAAGGTATTCGTCCGTTGAGGCTGACTTTGATATAGTCAGGGTGCTGTCGCTGCATTTCTGGGCACGGGTAAGGTAAGTGTGTCCCGTGAGTTTCAGATTGCCGCGACAGCATTTTTTATGTCTTCATGTTCCGTGTGATGACGATGCCTGCCTGTTGAAGCATCCGTCTCACCATGTGTTCCGGACTTTGTCAGTCCATGATGCGGGCGATATTATACTCAGGAACGCGCACTTCCTCAATCCGGAGAAATCTCCTTCGGCCTGTGTGTCCGCACAACCGCCAGCCGGTCTGCCATTCATGCAGTATGCTGAAATTTCCCGTTTATTCGCTCCTGTCGTTTACTTGTGCGCTCCACAGCGATTCTTGAGCGGTGTTGTAGCCGACCATTTTACATTTGCGGTCGCCGTTTTCAGATTTTTATATTTTGACGGATTCAATGTGCTGGTGCGTCTTTATATAATCGTTATCAATAGATAATCATCGGTATCGGGTGTGTATTCCTTTCCGTTATTCGGTTTTTCTTCTTCTGTTTTTGTCTGATATGAATCATTTTTTATATTTATGAACAATAATTACACATTCCTTATATGGTCTGTGCAACTATGTGTGGTCTTTATGTCTGTTTGCTGCATTATGCTGTTTGGGCGCTCATAGTACATATATGTGCATGAAAAAATCGTTCAAAATGTATTAAAAATGTTGCATGAACGATTTTTTAAATTTATTGAAATAATTTTTCTAAATCTAAATATCTTAGTTTTATAACTTTGTTGCAGACAAATAAAAATGTCCATAAACAATTTATTATCAGAAATAAACAATTTATTAAATCAAAAAACGCGGTTTATGAAAAACGTCAATCTAATGCTTTCAAGTATGAGACGTATCATGCTGACCGTATTCTTGTCTACTCTCGGCTTATATGCCATGGCGCAGAATACGATGGAAGTCAGTGGTACGGTGAAAGATGAACAAGGCCTGGAGGTGATCGGTGCCAGCGTTATGGAGGAAGGAGCCACCAACGGTGTGATTACTGACATCAACGGCCAATTTAAAATTAAGGTAAAAGAGGGCGCAAAGCTCAAGATTTCTTATGTCGGCTACAACACGATTGTAGTGAAGGCACAGCCACACATGACAATAACGATGGAGGTTGCCAGCAATCTTATAGACGAGCTGGTTGTGACTGGTTATACCACACAGCGTAAGGCAGACCTCACAGGATCGGTTTCGATTGTATCGACAAAGGATCTGAAGACAAGCCCTGATGCCGACCCTATGCGTGCCTTGCAGGGACGTGTTCCGGGTATGACCATTACGACAAACGGTTCGCCTATCGGAACTGGTACGGTGAGAATTCGTGGTGTGGGTTCCATCAACTCTTCGCAGGACCCGTTGTTCGTCATCGATGGTGTGCCTACAACCACTTCGCTCAACTCTCTTAACACCAACGATATAGAGAGTATGCAGGTGTTGAAGGATGCGGCATCGGCTTCAATCTACGGTTCGCGCGCTGCAAACGGTGTGATCATCATCACAACCAAGCAGGGTAAGAAAGGCGGAAAGATGAAAGTGGATTTCTCTACAAACCTCACTGCATCATTCTACACATCGCAGTCGCTCATGAAACTGTGCAACTCGGCAGAATATGCTACGGCAATGGCGCAGGCAGCTCTCAACGACGGAATAGATCCTGTTACCTATGCAGCCAACTACGGTCTTAACCTCAACTCTCAGACAGGTACGCCAATCACGGTGTGGAACCCTGCAACAGAGCAGTATGTGAACTATACGGTGAACGGACGTTACGACGGATTCATCAACAGTTCGAAGACAATGAGATATTCGGACACCGACTGGCTCGACGAGATCTCACGCACAGGATTCTCTCAGAACTACGACCTGTCGCTGTCTAATGCAACAGACAAGTATTCGGCTTTGTTCTCTCTGGGATACAAGAAGAATGAAGGTATATTGAAATATACTTCGTTTGAGAACATCTCTGCCAGAATGAACACCTCTTATAATATAAACAAGATTGTGAAGGTGGGTGAGAACTTCACCGTGACATGGTCGAGACAGGTTGACAGCGCTCCTATGGAGAACGCTCTGAAGATGGCGCCTATCGTTCCTGTTTACGAAATAGACGGCGAGACATTCGGCGGACCTGTAGGAAGTATGTCAGACCGTCAGAACCCGCTGCGCGAGATGTATCAGAACAAGGACAACCATCTGGACTACTGGCGTCTGTTCGGTAATGCTTACGTAGAGCTGAAACCAATCGAAGGACTGGTGCTCCGCTCAAGCTTCGGTATCGACTATTACACTTCTTTCATACAGTCGATGAACCACACATTCCACTCAGACATCGTGAACAACAACATTGCAAGCGTAACGCTTTCGAACAAGAACGACCTGAACTGGACATGGTCTAACACTGCAACTTACAACTTCACTCTTGCCGACAAGCACAATTTCTCTGTATTGCTCGGTGCTGAGCTCTCTAAGCAGAACTCAATAGACTGGTCCGGATACAGCGAGGGCTTCGGCTTTGAGGATCCTGACTACATGTGGCCTAACGCCGCAACGGGTACAGCCCGTGTGAGCGGAGCAATGGTGGGATACAGACTTGCTTCATTCTTCGGCAAGGTGGACTACAACTACGATGACCTTGTATTGGCTTCGTTCACCATACGTCGTGATGGTTCCTCACGTTTCGGAAAAGACAATCGCTGGGGTACATTCCCTGCTGCTACATTAGGTTTCCGTGCTTCTAAGCTCATCGACAAGAACTGGCTCGACGACTGGAAGATACGTCTCTCTTGGGGTAAGACAGGTAACCAGGCAATCGACAACAACGCTCAGTTCGGTATTTACGTAGTTGACTACGGACTCGACCGTATCACTTCTACTGCTTACGACCTCTATCTGCAGGGCTCGGGTACATTCCCTTCAGGATACCGCGCAACACAGCTGCCTAATCCTAACCTGAAATGGGAGGCTGCCACACAGTATAATATAGGTACAGACTTCTCGCTGTTCCACAGCCAGCTCTACGGTTCTATCGACTGGTATATCAAAGACGTTGACGACATGCTTATCTCTCCGGCATTCATCGGTACAAAGGGTGAAGGCGGCGCAACATGGATGAACGGTCCTTCACTGCGCAACTGGGGTATGGAGTTCATGCTCGGTTACCGTAAAACTCTGTCATGCGGTCTCGGACTCGACATCAGCGCAAACGCTGACTTCTTCCGCAACAGAGTAACATCTCTGCCGGCATCGGCAACAGGTTCTTACGCACACACCTCTAAGCAGACTCTTGTTCAGTCTAAGCAGCCTTACGGTTCAATAGTAGGATATGTCGTTGACGGATTGTTCCAGACACAGGAAGAGGTTGACGCTTCCGGACAGGCTAACGCACGTGTGGGTGGACTGAAATATGCCGACCTCGATGGCAACAATATCATCACAGCCGACGACCAGGACTGGATCTATAATCCGGTACCGGCATTCTCTTACGGTATCAACATCGGTCTGACATACAAGGACTTCGACCTGAGCATGTTCTGGCAGGGCGTATGCGACAAGGACGTATATAACAACCAGAAATTCCAGACCGACTTCTGGGCAGTAACAGACGCAGGCTCTAACAAGGGTAGCCGTCTGCTCGACGCATGGAACACCAACAACACAGACTCCAACATCCCGAGACTTTCTACAACGAACACTGCCGACGAGGGCCGTGCTTCAAGCTACTTCGTTGAGAACGGTTCTTATCTGAAACTCCGTACACTGCAGTTGGGATACACCGTTCCTTCATCAATACTGTCGAAGCTCAAGATGACAAGCGCACGTGTTTATCTCTCAGGACAGAACCTGCTCACAATCAAGAGCTCAAGCCTTACTTGTCCTGATCCGGAGAATCCTGACTGGAATTATCCGTTGTCAACTTCAATATCATTTGGATTGCAATTAAGTTTCTAACAGATTAATGATTATCAAAATGAAAAAGATATATAACATACTTGCCGCATGCGTTATCGGCCTTACGCTGACAAGTTGTGATGATTTTCTGGATTATAATCCTACTGCCGTCATCGATGTAGATAAGGCCTTTGCCGATCCTGAAGGCATGGTTACCTCGGCATACGCCATGCTCGGCGACTGCTGGTATTCATATCCGTTCAACCTGTTCCCTTACGGAGATATAGCTTCAGACGACTGTCTCAAGGGTGGAAGCGGACCTAACGATACAGGCTATCACGCTATTGATATATGGAAGACCGTTACTCCTACCACTCCGGGTGAGATGGACGAGTTGTGGTATCGTCTGTATTGCGCTGTTTCGCGCTGCAACCGCGCGTTGCTGTCGCTCGAGCGCAACGGTGAGAGCAAACTCGGAGCAGAGACAACACGTCAGCGTATTGCTGAGGTGAAGTTCCTCCGCGGACATTTCTATTACAAACTGCTGACAGTGTTCCGCAAGATACCTTGGATCGACGAGAAGGTGGAGGCTGCCGGAAGTCAGGAGTCTGTAAAAAACGACGCCTATAAATACAGAGAGCTGTTCGGCAAAGTGATCGACGACTTCAAGGCTGCTTACGATGTCCTTCCTGTGAAAGGACCGGGTGAGGACGGCCGTGCCAACAAGATTGCCGCCGCAGCATATCTCGCAAAATGCTATCTTAACCTGGCTTGGGGTGACGGTTATGAGGCAAACACCGGTGTAGGTCACATCACTCCTGAATATATGGACAGCGTTGTGTATTATACAAACGACGTGGTGAACTCTGATTATGGCTATCTTGAGGATTATGGCGACATATTCCTGCCTGAATATAAGAACAGCAAGGAGTCTATATTCGCTGTACAGTGCTCTGACTATGAGGACGACCACACTACATTCGGACGCGCCAACTGGTCAACAGTGCTTAACGGCTGCTGGCAAATGTGGTCTTGCGGATGGGACTTCCACAAACCTTCTCAGAACCTTGTAAATGCGTTCAAGACAAAGAACGGTCTGCCTATGTTCGACGACTATAACAACAGCATCGATTATCCTATTAACGGTCAGCCGACCGCTCAGAAGTGGGATCCGCGTTTGTTCCATACTGTAGGTATGCCTTCGTTCCCGTATAAGTATGAGTCTGAATACACACAGACCATGGCCAACTCGCGTGACGCTACAGACTACGGATATTACACATCTCTGAAAGAGGTGCCGCAGCGTTCGAAGGGAGAGACCTATAACGATTCATGGCAGGCTTTCGCAATGAATGAGTACGTGCTCCGCTATACTGACGTGATGCTTATGCGTGCCGAGGCTCTCATAGAGCTTGGCCGTCTGTCAGAGGCTCGCACAATAATCAACGACATCAGACGCCGTGCGGCAAACTCTGTCGCTAAGCACATTGATTATGCGGCAAACCAGTGTGAGATAGCAGAATATCCGGAGTCTTATTTCGCCAACAAGGAGACAGCACGCAAGTGCCTGCGCTGGGAGCGCCGTCTGGAGATGGCTATGGAGAACGGACGTTTCTTCGACCTGCGCCGTTGGGGTATCGCTTCACAGACTCTGAACGCATACTACGCAAGTGAGCAGAACGATGTTTACAGCTTCTTCGACCATAACGGAAACGTAATGGCCGGTGCACCTGTGACATACGACAGTAACGGAAACATCACAAGCGATACTGAAATGCACTACGGACAGTACTACCGCGACGGTCTCTTCACAGCCGGAAAGAACGAGTTCTTCCCGATACCATACAATCAGATGTTCTACATTCCGGGACTCTACACTCAGAATGAGGGATACAATTGATGCGTTCATAATTTGTAATAATGGTATAATATAGGTGGTTTAGTTTCTTCTAAAAGGAGATGTATCCCTCTGCACGACTTCTGCGTATTTTGTCGTGCACGGATACATTTCTTTAAGATAATAAGATTGTTACGGGATAATTTGATATAATATCCTTTACAGCCACCACGACATGAACATCTCTTTATCATTGCTTGCTCCACACGGTCGGTATGAACATTTACGGAATGGACAATACACAGATAGGATGGTGTGAGAGTGGTATGAATAAATAAGAGGTTGTTTTGACCGTTGTCTATGACATTAGTGCCAAGGCAGGCGTCAAGCCTGTAGCGACAAGGGCTTTGCGAGGTACTGTTATGGACAGTATGAGAGTCTGGTACGGGCCGTATGACGGCTCGATACGGACTTTATAAGAACACGATACGGATGCTTTCAGAATGTCATTCGGGCGTCGTTGACTTGAGAATGTTTGCCGGTCTGACGGACTTGCCTTGTGCAGGCAATATCAGCGGGGAGCGGACGAGAAAATGAAATGCTACGGTTGATGCGTTCTGAAGCGTATGATATAACACCTAAATATGAAACCCTGTATAATCTCATAATGTACAACGCACACTAAACACATACGCTTAATACTATTACTGATGCTGACATACTCTTACACATATTATATGAACCGAAGTAACGGTATACGCACCGCAGCGGCATGTCGCATGAGGCGTTCGGCGAGACGGACGGTGAAGGCTGTCGGCGTGTCAGTGAGGAGGTCTCCGGAAAATTGCCGGAGGATGTGTATGGATAGAGGATGTGCATCGGGTGAGGCAGCGGTAATGAAGGTGTATGATGATTGTTACAATGAATCCATATATTCTGCCGGTCGAGGCAGAACGGCAAACCATGACAGCGGCTGCACGATGAGTCTTTGCGGAACGTGCGCTATTCAGTTTAAGGATGATTGCAACAGAATGTTCTGTCAATACACAATTTACAATATTTACAGTCATAATGGTTTACAACACAGAGAGAACATTACTTGGATCTGTCCTGTCGGGGCTGAAGACGCGAAACGTCGTGAAGAAACATCTGTAGCCGTCCATGGGCTTGTCTCGTCTTGCGCAGGCTCCGGCCTGGCAAATAGTGGAAATATGTATAATGAAAAACCTGCCCGGATGGCAGCTTGCGGCATCGTTTACGATGCATACGACGGAAAAGAATACGGCAAAAGTCCTGACACATCCGCAGTTAGCGATATGTGTGATAATTCCGGTATGCTGTATGTTTCTTCGTGTTTTGGCTTTTGTATAAGTGCTTGTATAAAAAAGAGGTATGTAAAAATCGTTCAAAAAGTAGCAAAAATGTTACATGAACGATTTTTCTTATATTCTGAAACATATCTAAAATGAATAATCTTGTAATAAAGGTTATATTTGCGGTGAAATAACTAAAAATGTTGTAAATAAAAAATTTTTGATTGTAACCATTATGAGAATACTCAATCAGACAACAGCAAGATTAAGTACAGTGGCATTGCTGTCAATGCTCTCACTGACTTATGTCCAGGCACAGGACACAAAGACTGACAGTGAAGGCTCCGACAAAGAGGAGGGCAACCGTAACGTCATGCTTAACGCATCAAGCGCCAACGGTCCGCGTGAGATACAGATCGGACTGCCTTCGGCTGACGTAAACGTGCTGGAGAACGGACTCCCGGTGACCTATGCCACCAATCCTCACTCCATAAACTCTAACTGGCGTTCGGACGCAAGCCTTAGCCATGTGGGACTGCTCAAGATATCTGAGACAGCCATCACTACCGGTAACATAGGCTATGCGGTCAATTCGTTCACACAGCTTGGCCAAGAAGGTTTCAACGGACGCCTGGATTATAAGTCAAATCATTTCGGACTGCAGGAGTTTTCACTCAACCTCAACGGCTCGATGGGCAAGGGCTGGTATTACAGTACAAGCCTTTATCAGGACTTCGATCCGGGAACATTCAAGATCAAATCGACTCCTTTCCAGGACCGTACTCAGATTTATAAGGCGGCTCTTACAAAACGCTATGGTGACGGCCGCGGTGAATTCACGGCTATGTATCACTATTCCAACAGTCATCCGGTATATAACTACGCCACACAGTCGGCTCCTTTCATCTATGTGGGCGACGGAAGCGTGAAAGAATACGGAGACTTCAGACTCGGAACCACTTCATATCTTCCTACGGAAAATACTATAACCTATCGTGACATGCGCACAGGTGAGCTCAAAGAAGCAAATCTTTACAACGCGACAGAAAACCGTTCGAGCGAGGTGTCGCTCATGAATACCTACAAATGGGACAACGGATTAACATGGAAAGTAATCGGTCGATATGACAATGCGCATGGAGCAGTCGTGTATCAGACACCTATGTCACTCCTTAATGTTAAGGACAACAACAGCTACAATTACATGATGTGCGGCATTGACGGACAGCTCACCCCTTATACCGGAGAGTATGTACAGACACGTATGTCGTGTCTTAACTCCGGAGACATCGACGAGTTTCTCTTCACCTCGGAGTTGTCGAAAAAATTTTCTACATCTACATTGCGTCTCGGATTGAACGAGTGGTATTACAACATCGACTATACATCAAACACAACGATGTACGACCAGAGCGTTCCTTCAGACGGAAGTTATCCTGTGAGAGTGTTCGATGCCAACAAACACAGCGGCTTCTTCTACGATTTCAACAAGAATGCCTCAGAGTATTACAAAGGACATGAGAACAAGCTCGCACTCTATGTGACACATGACTGGGACATCACTCCTAAGTTCAATGTTTACTATGGCGCACGTTTCGAGTGGCAGTCACTCCGTGGCGAGAATGCTGCCGTAAAGAATGCAAATGGTGCTTACGTAGGACGTTTCGCTGACTACTATCTCGGTGCTACTGCTCCTGACGGAACAAAGATTACACCTACACCGCTCAGCTACGACTGGTTCAATTACGATTTCACCGCAGCGCTCACTTATCGTCTGACAGACAATTTCGGACTGACCGGTGACTTCACTTACATCGTACAGCATCCGCGTCTCGAGAACTTCTCTCCGGCAACAATGCCTAACACAGACAAGATATCTGTACCGCTGGGACGTGCCGGTATCTACTACAACAACTCATGGTTGAGCCTCACATCGCTCGTATCATACATCTCGAAGACAAACAACAACTCTACGCTTAATCTGCAGCATGACGGTGAAATCATGGCTGCTCCGCTTACATACGACATACAGACCATCGGATGGACAACAGACGTTATGGCCCATCCTATAAAGGGACTCGACATACACTTCCTCTTCACCTATCAGAAACCGACATACAAGAAGTATGAGACTTCTGTCACATTCTCTGACGGATATGAAGGAAAGATCAACGCCACTGGAAACATTGTGGCTGAGATACCGCAGGTGCTCATCGAGTTCGATCCGAGCTACATGATAACCAAAGACTTGAAGATCTGGACCAGCTTCCGTTACTTCAGCAAGACCTACGCCAACATCAACGAGGCTTACTACTTCAACGGTCACTGGGAGACATTCGGAGGTTTGAACTGGCAGGTGAACAAGAAACTGTCGCTCGGATGCACAGTTGTCAACTTCCTCAATCAGACCGGAGCGAAAGGCAGTATCGCCGGTGCTGAGCTCATCACCAAGGACGAGGCAAAACAGTATAACGGTCACCTCATGACTGGAAGCTATCTGCGTCCGTTCACTGTTGAGTTCTCGGCTTCGCTGAAATTCTGATACGGTTTAACTGTCCCGCATCTATCTGTAAAGAACGCTGCGGGACAGACTGACACTTTATCAATGAACATAATAACCAATTATCCGAAGTAATCTATGAACAATATTTTTCTTCTTAAAACAATGGCCGTAGCGGCATTCTCTCTGACCGCACAGGCTCTCATGGCGCAGGACATCAACGTCAGTCGTCATGGTGACACAACAGTAGTTGAAATCAATAATCCGCAGAAATATCTCATTCTGCCGATAGAAGAGGACAAGGGCGAGTCTCAGGTTAAACTCGACACCGGTTCTCCTGCCGACACATGGATGGACATACGTCTGGCCCGTAACAAGACAGACTACAGTGTTCCGTTCGAATTGGGCAGTGGCAAGAAAGCCGTGGTTAAGATTCTGAACATCGAACCGGAGGCTCTTGCATTGAAGACTCTCAAGATGTCTGACACATGGAGCGTTGTCAACACCGATTATTACCGTCCGCTCTATCATCACACACCTTCTTACGGATGGATGAACGATGCTAACGGAATGGTTTACAAGGATGGTGAGTATCATCTTTATTTCCAGTACAATCCTTACGGATCTAAGTGGGGAAACATGCACTGGGGACATGCTGTGAGCACCGACCTGGCACATTGGAAGGAACTTGCTCCGGCAATCGCACGTGATACACTGGGACAGATCTTCTCTGGAAGCTCTGTTGTGGATAAGAACAACACTGCCGGATATGGCAACGGCGCCATCATCGCTCTTTACACATCGGCAAGCGACAAGAACGGACAGATACAGTGTATGGCATACAGCACCGACAACGGACGTACATTTACAAAGTATGAGGGTAACCCTGTGCTCCGTCCTTTCGACGGACTGAAGGATTTCCGTGACCCGAAAGTGTTCTGGTATGCTCCGGCAAACTCTTGGTATATGATTGTTTCGGCAGACAAGGAAATGCGTTTCTACAAGTCTCCCGACCTCAAGAAATGGACATATGTCAGCGGTTTCGGACGCGGCTACGGCATGCAGCCATGTCAGTATGAGTGCCCTGATTTCGTACAGCTGCCTGTAAATGGTGACAAGAACAACATGAAGTTCGTCATGCTTATGAATGTAAACCCGGGATGTCTCTTCGGTGGTAGCGCCACAGAATATTTCGTAGGCGATTTCGACGGCACAACATTCAAATGTCTTGACGATCCTTACACTGCTAAATGGCTCGACTATGGTAAGGACCACTATGCTACTGTATGTTTCTCAAACACCGGCGACCGTGTTATCGCAATGCCGTGGATGAGCAACTGGCAGTATGCCAACGTTACTCCTATCAAGCAGTACAGAGGTGCTAACGGCCTGCCGCGTGAGCTCTCACTCTACACAAAGGACGGACATTATTATGTAGCTGCTGACGTAGCTCCTGAAATCAAGGCTCTGCGCAAGGACACCAAGACTCTTGACAACATGAAGGTTAAGGGTGAGAACAACAAGGCCGGTGTGGCTGCAGGATGTGAAGGTGCATTCGAACTCGAGGCTGACATTACTCCGGGAAAGGCCGGCGTGGCAGGTATCGAGCTCTATAATGACAAAGGCGAGAAGACTCTTGTTTATCTTGACATGAAGAACAATCGCATCGTCATGGACCGTACACAGAGCGGACTGACAGACTTCGGACTGAAATCAGATCCTCACGGCATAGAGAAAGAGGCTGACGCAAAGCGTGCAAGCGAGAACAAAAAGCCTATGCGTATCGAGAATTCAGTGAACTACAAGAACGATTTCGCACTTGGAACATGGGCTCCGCTCAACCTTTGCGAAGGCAAGACATATCATGTTGACATCTTCGTTGACAAATGTTCTGTAGAACTGTTTGTTGACGGTGGACGCATTGCCATGACCAACCTTGTATTCCCTACAAAGCCTTATGACTCTGTACGTTTCTATACAGAAGGAGGAAAGGCTGAATATGCTAATGTCAAGGTTCACAAAATAAGTCTGTAAGGATATAATATTATTAGGAAGTATTACGTTAAGTAATAAAACGTATAAACCTATTTATATTAAAACCAACCTAATGAAAAGATTCTGCATTATGATATCATCATTGCTGCTGCTGAGTTTATCGGCAGCAGCAGATGAGCTTAAGACCATACGCATAAGCACCGACAATACCGATATGATATTGCAGGTGAACAATAATGGCAGGCTCTATATGGTATATCTTGGCGACAAATTGCTGAACGCAGCGGATGCCGACAAGCTTGACTGGCGTATGAATACAGGGTCAGACGGAAGTGTGAGTACACGAGGACATGAGGCTTACATGGCGTCGGGAGGCGAAGACTTCTTTGAACCGGCATTGGCTGTTACGCATGCCGATGGTGACAAGACCACATATCTTTATTATAAAGACTCACAGACGCGCGCCATTGACGGCGGTACTGAGACCATAATACATCTTGCCGACAAGAAATATCCTCTTGAGGTGACTTTGCATTATGCCGCTTACAATCGTCAGAATGTCATAAAGGCATGGAGCGAGATTGTTCATCACGAGAAGTCCGACATTACTTTATGGAAGTATGCAAGCACAATGTTGTATTTCAATGAGCCGTCATATTTCCTTACCAGCTATCACAGCGATTGGGCGCGTGAGGCACAACCGGTCACCCAGAAGCTGACTTACGGTAAGAAAATCATCGACACTAAGCTCGGTACACGTGCGGCAATGTACATGCAGCCTTTCTTTGAGCTGGGCATAAATGCTCCGGCACGAGAATGTGACGGCAAGGTGATGCTCGGAACCATAGGATGGACAGGAAACTTCAGATTCACTTTCGAGGTTGACAATGTCGGTGGACTGCGGGTCATTCCTGGCATCAATCCATACGCCTCAGACTACAAGCTGAAGGCCGGCGAGAATTTTGTAACTCCCGAATTCATATTCACGCTTAGTGATGACGGCATAGGTGAGGCAACCCGCAACCTGCACGACTGGGCACGTCTTTATCAGCTCAAGGATGGTAAGGAAGACCGGATGACGCTGCTCAACAACTGGGAGAGCACAGCATTCGACTTCGACCAGGACAAGCTTGCAGGAGTGATGGACGATGCAGCCAGACTGGGCGTTGACATGTTTCTGCTCGACGACGGATGGTTTGCCAACAAGTATCCGCGTAACAACGACACCACCGGACTTGGCGACTGGGAACCGAATACAGTGAAATTGCCTCAAGGCATAGCCGGACTGACAGCTGTGGCGAAGAAAGCCGGAGTGAAGTTCGGAATATGGATAGAACCTGAAATGGTCAGCCCTAAGAGTCAGTTGTACGAGAAGCACCCCGACTGGGTCATAACACAGCCTGGACGCGACATATACTACTATCGCAATCAGCTCGTGCTCGATCTTGCCAATCCTAAGGTGCAGGACTACGTATTCGGCGTTGCCGATAAGATTCTATCAGACAATCCGGACGTGGCATACTTCAAATGGGACTGCAACAGTCCTATTACGAACATTCGCTCGCCTTATCTTAAAGACAAGCAGGGCAATCTCTATGTCGATTATGTGCGCGGATTGTACAATGTGCTCAAAAGACTCGAGGCTAAATATCCTCATGTGCCAATGATGCTCTGCTCTGGCGGAGGTGCACGCTGCGACTATGAGGCTCTGAAGTATTTCACCGAGTTCTGGTGCAGCGACAATACAGATCCGTTCGAGCGTATCTACATACAGTGGAACATGTCCAAGTTCTTCCCTGTCAAGGCCATGGCTTCACATGTGACTGACTGGAACAAGAAGGCGAGCATGAAGTTCCGCGTAGATGTGGCAAGCATGTGCAAACTCGGATTCGACATTGACGTGCACAATCTGTCCGACGCCGATTTCAATCTTTGCAAACAGGCAGTGGCTAATTACAACAGACTGAAACCGGTAATCCTGGATGGTGAAATGTATAGATTAGTATCTCCGTACGAAGGCAATCATGCCGCAGTAAACTACGTGTCGGAAGACAAGACCCATGCTGTACTCTTCGCTTACGATCTGCACCCGCGTTACAAGGAACCGCTGTTCAACGTAAAGCTCCAGGGACTTGACCCGTCACTTGTCTATAGCGTGAAGGAAATAAATCTGCCTGAAGGCCAGAAGACCGAGACCAAGACTTACACAGGTGATTATCTCATGAAGATAGGTTTGCCTGTGCTTACTGCATCAGAAGGAACGAGCCACGTACTCGAACTGACAGCCGAAAACTAATCTTTAAACAATATAAAAACCGTTATGAAACAAAACAAAGCTATTTACATAATCCCCGTGATGTTCTGCTTCTTCGCGATGGGATTTGTCGATCTGGTAGGCATCGCCTCCAATTATATTAAAGAAGATCTTGCGCTCAACGACTCGACAGCCAACATCCTGCCGTCGCTCGTGTTCTTCTGGTTCCTCATTTTCAGTGTGCCGACAGGTATGCTGATGAACCGCATAGGGCGCAAAAATACAGTGTTGCTGTCACTTATTGTCACCATAGTGTCACTGCTGTTGCCACTTCTTGACGAGAGTTTCACAGTCATGCTTCTGGCTTTCTCGTTGCTCGGCATCGGAAATGCTCTCATGCAGACATCGCTCAATCCGCTTATCTCTTCGATCATCAGCGGTAAGCATCTTGCCAGCACGCTCACATTCGGACAGTTCATCAAAGCCATCGCTTCGTTTCTTGCGCCTTATCTGGCAATGTGGGGAGCCACGGCAGTCATTCCTTCATTCGGATTCGACTGGAAGGTGCTCTTCGCCATCTATTTTGTTGTGGGCATAGCTGCAGCCCTGCTGCTGTGGGCCACTCCTATAGACGAGGGCGAGAAGAGTGACAGTGCGTCAAGCTTTGCCGACTGTCTGCGTCTGCTGGGCAAGCCGGTTGTGCTTCTGTCGTTCATCGGCATCATGTGCCACGTTGGTATTGATGTTGGCAGCAACACCACAGCTCCGAAGATTCTTATGGAACGTTTGGGCATGTCGCTAAATGACGCTGCGTTCGCCACAAGCCTTTACTTCATCTTCCGTACCATCGGATGTCTTACGGGGTCGTTCATACTTCGTGTGATGAACCACCGTGCGTTCTTCACCATCAGCATCGTCATGATGGCTCTGAGTATGCTCGGCATGGCATTCGGAACGTCAAAGATAGTGCTTTACACAGCCATCGCTCTTGTTGGTTATGGCAACTCTAATGTGTTCTCATTGGTATATTCGCAGGCTCTGCTTTCCGTTCCAGAACGTCAGAACGAAGTTTCCGGACTTATGATCATGGGTCTCTTCGGTGGAACTGTGTTCCCGTTGTTCATGGGCTTTGCCTCAGACGCAGCCGGACAGATGGGAGCCGTGGCTGTAATGGCTATAGGAGTGATATATCTTTTCACATTTATTAAAAATATAAAGCACTGATATAATAATGAAGAATATCGTCGTAGGACTTGGAGAAGCACTGTGGGATGTGCTTCCGGATGGAAGGAAATTAGGAGGAGCTCCGGCAAACTTTGCTTATCATGCCGGACAGTTTGGTATTGATACCTTGGCAGTGAGCGCACTGGGTAAGGATAGTTTGGGCGATGAGACATGCAAGGAACTTGAGAAGAAAGGTCTGCGCCATGTCATGCCGCGTTTGGATTATCCCACCGGCACCGTGCAGGTGACGCTCGATAAGTCAGGAGTGCCTGCTTATGACATCAAGGAAGGTGTGGCATGGGACAACATCCCGTTCACACCAGAGATAGAAGAAATAGCACACAACTGCCGTGCTGTCTGCTTCGGCTCGCTGGCACAGCGCAGCAAGGTGTCGCGCGAGACAATACGCAAGTTTGTCAAGGCCACCCCGAAAAACTGCATGCGCATCTTCGATATCAACCTGCGTCAGAGCTTCTATACCAAGGAAGTGATACAGGAGTCGCTCAGACTGTGCAATGTTCTGAAGATAAACGACGAGGAACTCGTCACCATCGGTCGCATGTTCGGTTATCCCGGACTCGACATGAGCAACAAGTGCTGGCTGCTTCTCGGCAAGTACAATCTCGATGTTCTCGTGCTCACATGCGGCATAAACGGCAGCTACGTGTTCACACGCGGTGAGATGTCTTTCCAGACCACACCTAAGGTGAAGGTGGCCGACACCGTAGGAGCAGGTGACTCTTTCACCGGTTCGTTCTGTGCAGCCCTCATAAACGGCATGCCGATAGCCGAGGCTCACAAGCTGGCCGTAGATGTTTCGGCATACGTATGTACCCAGAACGGTGCAATGCCTGTGCTTCCTGTCGAGCTGACATCAAGAACAAAGCAGTCGGCCCAGCCTGTAAAGGAATAAAACGAATAAGTATTATTGTTTAGTAATTGAGGAGAGCAGATATAAAAGTTGCGGTTACCCGTCTTGTGCACGCACATATTGTGCAGTGCGGTGATGATGAAGAAACATTTATAAACGGGCACCGTCTTTTATATCTGCCTTTTTTGTATCATTTCTTGAACACCTTTTTCACAGCTTCAAGAAATCCGTATTTGAAGTGGGTGTCGGGCTCGAGATAACTGCCTTCGGCCCATTCGTTCCACGCGTTTATCGTCACAAGCGGCACTTGATTGGGGTGTTTGTCCACAAAGTCCTTTGCCACACGCAGGAAGTTCTCAAACTTCTCCGGTGTAACACCCGTAACAGCCGACTGCGGATCGTTGCCCGGAAAGCGCGGATTGTTGTCCCAGTCTATTGATACGTGCGGGAAGTAAGGCACAGAGAAACCGTTGCTGAATTCGTCGTATTTGGCTGTCGCCTGCTCGCCCCACGACTGATAGTCCTGGTTGGCTGGCACAAAGTGGCACCACTGATAGTTTGTCAGACTCTCAAATCCGAGATACTTCACCGTGTTGTCCTGTGTCTCCGTCTTGTCACCTGGCACTCCCGATAGCGTTGTAGGCAGCGCGCCCCACAGTATCGCCTGCAGATGCATGCCCTTCAGCCCTGCCTTCACACACTTGTCACGGAATCGGTCGAGCGCCTTCCTGGCGTTCTCCATGCCTCCCATTCCGTTTACGAACGTTCCCACCTCATAAATGGCGAACACCGGCTTGCCGTCTATCGTGTAGTAGTTGGGCTGTGAGAAATAATCCTTTATTATGTGGTCGGTGAATCGGTCGAAGTCCTCTGCGCTCGTCTCTCCCTTCCAGTAAATCTTGTTCTTGTCCGGCTCGTCCGGATTTATATAAGCCGTGTGCGTATGGTTTGCCCACATCAGGTAGAACTTCATCTTGCGGTTGTTCTTGGCCTTCAGGAAACCGTCGTTCAGAACACTCTCAAGGAAAGGCCGTCCCTCATACCAGTACCAGTCGAATATGAACGTGTTAACGCCATATTTCAGTGCCGTCTTTATTATCTTCTCCTGTGTCTTTGGGCTTGCCTCATCCAGATAGCCCCACAGAGGCACCCTTGGCTGCCTGTGTCCCTCATACTTGGGCTTAGCCTTATACACGGCCTCCCACTCGCCCTTGCCGTCGTGGAATATGTTCATTTCGTTCTGAAAGCGCGGCTCGTCGTGATAGGCGGGCCACACATAAGCCGCCACGTCGTATTTCCCGTTCTGGCCATACATGCCGAGCGAGACAGTGAGCAGTAGTGTTAATAGATGTTTCTTCATGTTGTAGAATTTTTGTTTTGTGTTTTATTGAATGATTTGAAACGGATTATAGTATGATTAATATATGATATTATAATAGTGTCGATTTGCCCGTTTTCGATGATAATCACGCATGTTTAGGATTCCGGTATTTTGAAAATGACTTTTCGAAGTTCTGGTATTGATCTTCCGGAAGCGTGATATTGACTCTTTTAGGACTTGAAATAAGTTTTATTACTTTAATTTTCTCAAGAATTACATGATTGTATGGCTGAATATCTTTTGTGCCGCAGCATTCCATTGTTTTCTTGTTTAGAGATGTAGGAATGCTGCGGCGGGGTAGTGGACCGGCACACATCAGCGCACTATGACTTTGCGTCCATCTCTGATATATATGCCTGGTTTATTGGCGTCTTTCACCTCTATACCCTGTATTGTGTATGTCTTGCTGTTGTTGTTGCGATTATTCTCCATTTCGGTTATTCCGGTAGAGGTCGTCGGGCCGAGATAAGTCAGTCTGAAGTTGTCCACCACAATCCAGTCGTTGTCTACGGCATTCTGTTTGAATATGCCGATGGTGAGCAGTCCGTCGCTGCCAACCTCCACTTCTGTCGATGTTTTGTATAGTCCGTTCTGGAAGTAGTTTGTCGCATCAGTGCCGCTTGCAGGCAGTTCTCCAGCCTCTGTCGTCACACCATATCCCGGAGCCATCCCTACTCCTTCTGTTATGTCGGGCAGTGGAGTTTCCGCTTCGTTGGCATACAGCACAGCTTCGCGCGTTGCTTTCTCTCCGGCTTTGAACATTCTTTCCACGTTGCGTGTGTTCCCGTTACGGTAGAAGCCCTGTACCGATACTATGTATTTTCCTGCCGGCAGGTCCTTTATGTCCTGTGTCAATTCGAAAGCGTTGCCAGAGCCTTCAACAGCGAATGCAAAGTCCTCCTGTCTGTTGCCCCTGCCTTCTATTGTGCCTGCGTTGTGAGCCCAGGCGCCGTTTTCCTTATCCCATGTGGTGTTGCCATATTCCCGCTGATTAAATCCTGGCATCTTTATGAGATATGTGGCATCAACAGGATTTTCAGGTGATGCGTTCTTGAGCAGCGCGTCACGGTCGGCTTTGCTCACGAGAATCCATTGCGCGTCGGGCGACTCCAGATTTGTCTCACTCGTTCCTACTGTCGCATAGAAAGCTACGCCTGCTCCGGCGTCTGTTGTAGCGTAAGGATTGAAAGCCATTCCTTCGTTGGGCGAGGTGCGTTTCACGATGTTATATACACATTCTGTGCCTTCCACTTGTTTGAATGCCCAAAGATTCTGATCCGGTGTGTCGCAGTAGCCGTTGTAGTTTAACCAGTCACCGCTGCCGTTGTCCAGTCCGGTACTTATTCTGAATGTGCCGGCTGTCTTTGTGAGCGTAACAGGTATTCCCGGAAAACCGAGTGCCGCATGTGCGCCCCAGTCCGATCCGCCGCATAAGAACTGCTTTTGTCCTACGTTGTACAGATAGAACTCACCATTGTCCGGAGCGTTTCCGGTGAATACGTTTTCGTGTTTGTCTGCGGCGTTGATCTTGCGTTCAAATCTCAATGCCTGCAGGCTCTGTTGCAGATCTTTGGCAGTAGTAGCCTCGCTCACTGTTTTTTGCGCGTTTGCAATGGCTTCGGCATAATCCGGTGTGGACTCTTCACCGAGCGCTATGTCTATGGTCTGTCTCAGCGTGGCGATGGTTGCGGCCGACTGTTTTATGGTGGTTGTGAGCGATGTGAGCTTCTCCGTCATGTTTATCACGGCATCCACGTCATCAGATGTTGTCAGCATCTCAGCCTCTGCCATGCATTCGCTCAAAGCAGTATTCATCGCATCGGTTCCGGACGTGACATATTGTTCCGCTTCTTCCATGGCTTTCACAAGCGCATCTGTTATTTCTGTCATGTCGATGTCCTTACCGAGATATACTATTTTCCAGTTGTCGAACACGGTCCAGTCTGCTTCCACTCCGTCGCTCGACGGCTTAGACAGACCTATGCGCAACTCTCCGCCAGTGACGGGCACTGTGAGTGGTTCGTTCTGATAGCCACCCTCGAAGAATATTGCCGATGCGCAGTCGAGGTCGTTCGGCGTCCATTTGCCGGCTGCCTGATAGTAGTAATACGGTGTCTCCACGTCAGAGCCACCTTCTATTATACATTGTAGAGGTTTTTTCACGTGGTTTGCGAAATACATTGTACGCATTGTCTCTGTGCCGTTCTCGTGCTTTTCTATGAATCCACTGCCGTCACGGTAGTAGCCCTGTACACTTACGAGATATGTTCCGTCGGGTATTCCGTTGATGGTCTGGTGCATGTCTATGCTTGTGGAGTTCCAGCTCTCGTGCGCACGGTTGCACATCACCCTTCCGTCGCCGCCTACTACATTGTTTCCACCTCCGAAACTTGCGTTCCATGCACTGTATCGTTCGTCGTTGAAAGCGAAGTTGGGATCCTGTACAAGCCAAGTCACGTCAACCGGATGTTGTGGCGTAGCTTCCGCCATTGCAGCTATTCGTTCCTCTCTTGTGACGAGCTGCCACGTGTTGTTTGATGTTGCGTTCTGACTGATATATCCGTCATCGCCCATACCTATCTTGCCGTAGTCAGACTCAATGGTGTAGGCATTGCTTATGTCGGAGCCCTCCACAGGCGTTATCCGCCATATAGTCACGGCATCACCGGTGTCCATATACAGACCGTTTCCGTTGATGCTGTGGTTGCCGCTGAATTTAGGATTGAGTCTGTAGCCGTTGCCCTCGGCAGTGATGCTTACTTCAAAACCGCGCGTGTCCAGCTCCGCTCTTGTTGTCCACTGGTCGGTGCGTCGGTCGTTGTTCTGCAGCCACATGCCAGACTCCACGTTGTACAGGAAAAACTCTCCGTTTGTGACCTGCGAGCCTTTGTATGGTGACGATGTGTTCTGTGCCTCGGCAGTTGCCGATGCCATGAGCATTATTATAGGGAATATATATCTGTTCATGTTATGATTCTTTTTGTTGTTCTATTTTATTATCTTCTTGTTTATCACACTGCCGTCGGTCATGGTTACAGTGGCTACCATCATGCCTTTGCCGTTTACTTCTGTCGAGCATGCGTCACGTCCTGAACTGACAGTTTTCATAAGTCGTCCGTCTGCCGAATATATCTTCACACTGTCTATTGTTCCGTCACAGGTGAAAGTCAGTCTGTCGCCGTCGGTCTTAACTGTCACATTGTTGTCGTCGGCTGTTTGGGCGGTATGTATGCCATCTGTTACACCGTTGTCGTCGAGTCTTAGTTCCATCCATGTCCACGATTCGTCATGCCTTACGTCTGGTATCGATTCCGAAACGAAGCCGTTGTTGCATCTGTCCTGTACCTCTATGCCTGCAGCCATACGCTGTCCTGTGGGCGCACCTGTCTTTCCGAGGGCTTGCCACGGTATGGCTGCCTCGATTACGTAATGGTCGTCTTCCACGTTCACTTTGCAGCTTATGCCTTGTAGGTCGCACTCAGTCCAGTAGCCGTTGTCGCCCTGGAGACATTCGAATTTCCCGTCTGTAGAGAAGAATATGTCGAACATGCCTTTCACGGGAGCCGTGTCCGACACGTTGTCGGCATCAATAAGCAGTCTCACACCGTCCTTCAGCAATCGCGACTGCGACGAGCCTGCGGTTGGTGTGTTGTCATCGACGTTTGCCACAAAGTACAGACAGTCGTTGTCGTAACTCAGGTCGGCATATACGTTGTGTCCGAGTGAGTTTGTTCCCATCATTATCTGATTGGCCTCAGGTGTGTGATATTCGTCGGTTCCTATTGCTCCGTCGAGTGTCGGATGGCCGTAATATGCCTTGAGCATACGGCGTGGATAGCCCTTCACCATGTCCACATGACGTCCGTTCGGTCCTGAGACGAATCCTCCGAGCGCGCACACCTCACCAGTATCTACTACCGATACCGAATTTACTTCGATTGATATTCCTGACTCCACATTGTCGGGGAATGGTTGCGACATGGCTTTGAAGTTGCGGGCATTCTCGTCGCCCACATAAACATACATGTTCATTACGCCGTAGTTTCCGCTCTTATAGTATGATTGTCTCGACAGCAAAGTCTCTCCCCATGGCAGTACACGCATATAAGGCGCGCCGCCAAACGCGAGAGGACACCAGTCGTAGTCTATCACTTGTGAGCGATATGGACTGTTTGCTCCTACAGGAGCGTTGCTCCAGTTATCTTCTATTGATGTTCTTACAGTCACCGGTACGAAGCTTTCCATGCCCGGCCAACCGTTGTCTTCAATTGTCAGTACTATACTGTCGCCTACAATTACCGGTGTTGGCATTCCGTCTCTTGAGCCGGGGCGGAACGAAACGGTCTGCGGCGCGCTCCAGGTCTTGCCACGGTCGAACGAACGCATAAGTTGTATGCACTGTTCTCCTGATGTGACGTATGGTGCTTCGTCAGACACATAGAGATGTACTTCGCCCGACGGCAACTCGAGTATTGCCGGTTCCCAACATCCGTTTTCGAATGTTGTCTCGCCGTCATATACGAATATCTCGTCGCCCCACGTCTCGCCGTTATCCTCGCTTATATGCAGTCTGACTCCGAAACGTCCTCCGGGTACTGATGGGAAACCTATGTTGTATGTAATGATTATCTTGCCGTCGCTCAACTGATAAAGGTCGGCGTCGTAGTAGTTGAATCCTTCCGGATGATGGAAAACTGTTTTCTGTGGCGACCATGTACGACCGTTGTCCTCGCTGGTGCTTATCACTATGTCCCAGTTCACCTCTGTAACGGCGAGCAGTCGTCCGTCTTGCAGTTGTATCAGACGTGCATACCATCCTCCGTCGAATATTGTCTGCTGACTGCGCATATCCCAGAATATGCGTGAACCCCTGTAAGGTTCTTTCCTTCCGGAATACATGTTGAGTACACATAATCCGAAGATTAAAAACAAGTAAAGTCTCTTCATGTTGTTATGTTATAGATTAATGTGTTATGAATAATAGATTTTTTGAAAGCTTATGTATGGGTCATAATGAAACCGTTATAGTATTACTTTTAACTAACAGATTTCTTATTTTCAGATTGTTTCGTAAGGTTTAATGGTAATGGTCCTTTATTAGTGTATGTTATATATTTAGAACCAACAGCATATTGCAAATATAAATTTATTATTTAATGTAGCGGTGTGTTGATGGTAAAAAAACGGCCACCATTTGTCTGATTGTGTCAGAATATGCTGCCGAATGAGCAAAAACAGCATACGCAGCAATACATAAGGCGGAAAGTATGGATTGGGTTATGTGCCCGGTGTCCAGCCTTTCCGCCTTTATATATGAATATGGTGTTTGTGTTATATCATTTTACGCAACGATTGTCAGATGCTCATCATCGGCATTATCGAGGGCGTGATGAGTGCCGTGAATATGCCGTTGAGGGTCAGTCCGAGGCTGGCGTAGGCACCGTGCAGCTTGCTCACGTCCATCGATGTGGCCGTGCCGAGGGCGTGGGCTGCGGTTCCCATCGACAGTCCCTGAGCCATTGGGGTGCGTACATGGGCGAAACCCATGGTGCGGTAGCCGGCTACAGCGCACAGCAGTCCTACGCACACCACCACTGCGGCCGTGAGCGACGGAATGCCGCCGATGGCCTTGGTTATCTCCATTGCAATCGGTGTGGTGACCGATTTGGGCGCGAGCGACAGAACCACCTCGCGCGACGCACCCATCAGTCGGGCTATCACCACTACCGACACAATGCCTACTATGCAGCCCGCAAGCTCGGATACGAGTATCGGCAGGAACTGCTTCTTTATGGTCTCGAGCTGCTGATAGAGCGGCACACCCAGTGCCACAACTGCCGGACGCAGCCAGAACTCAATCATGTGGCCGCCGGCGTTGTAGGTGTTGTAGCTCGTGCCGGTGACGCTCAGGAATATTATGACGGTGGCTATTGCCACGAGTATGGGGTTCATTATGGCCCAGCCGGTGCGGCGGCGCATCAGCTTGCCGAAGAAATAAGAGCCGAAGGTGAGTGCTATGAGGAAATACTCGTTATGGAAATATGTCATTGTTTGCCTCCTTTATATTTGCGTACAACCTTGCCGTAGAGCTCGTGAACCCATCCTGTGGTGAAGAGCACGAGCACCGTCGATACCACCGATGCTATGACTATTGGCCACAACTGTGCCTTGATGATGTCGAAGTAAACCATAATGGCGACTCCTGGCGGAACGAAGAAGAAACCGATGTTTGCCACGAGGAAGTCTGACAGACCCTGCACCCATTCGAGGCGCACTACGCGGAGTTTGAGAAGAAGTGTGAGAATGAGCATACCGAGAATGCTCGAAGGCAGGGGGACGTGAGTGAGATAGATTAAAAGTTCGCCCAGTGCCAGGCATCCGAACAGGATTGCCAGTTGACGGATCATCATAACTGAAAAAATCTTTTTACCTTTTTTTGTTTTATTTAAGAAGTCGCAAAATTAATAAATTATGCTGTAATACGGCACAATATTCGTATAAAATCAGTCCGAAACAGTCCTTATTTGTCTTTATTGCCATTATGTGGCGGCATAATTGGGCTCAGAATGGTCCGTCGGCTGGTTCTGTAGGTGCTTGAAGAGTGGCGGGCTGAAGCTGTCAAAACATGACGATATGCGGTCGTAAGACGACGTTTCCCCGGCCATTGCCACGTGTGCGGAACTTGTTTACGGGCACACGGCAGGCAGCTTGTTTTCGGCGTTCAGACACAATTTATTCACAATAAATGACCTGTCATACGAATATTATCCGTAACTTTGGAATCAGCATACGTCGTGGAGCCTGCCGCGAATGTCCGTATCGACTATGTGGACGGCTGAAACCGGGCGTGTGCTCCGTACGAAAAACATACACTAACCGATAAAAACTTACACTGCATCATGACAAGACATAAGATACCGGTCGTGCTCATGGCCGCGCTCATGGCCTGCACGTCACTGCCGTCTTCGGCACAGGGAACGGCCGACGACTACAACCGGGCTTACAGCCTGCGCGAGAAATACAGCCAGAGTCACGTGCTTTATGCTGACGTTGAACCACACTGGATTGAAGACACCGACTCGTTCTGGTATGTAAGAAACACGGAGCGCGGTCGCGAGTATGCGCTCGTAGATGCACGCGGAGCACGACGCACCGACCTCTTCAACCACGGGCGGCTGGCCGAACAGCTGTCGGCCATGAGCGGAAAGAAGGTGGAGCCCTACCGTATATATATTAATAAGGTGCGCACGGACAGGACTGCGGAGAACCTGCGATTTGAGTTCGACGGCCGTAGATGGGCTTACAACACTAAGGAAAGCACGCTCACGAAGGAAGGCAACGTGCATGCTCCCGCGCCGCAACGCCACTGGATGGAGGTGGACGACGAGAAATCGGGCGGCCCCGTAACCTCGCCCGACGGCAGATATGTGGCTTTTGTGAGAGACGACAACGTGTGGGTGCGCAACTCGTCGGGCGGAGGTGAGCGCCAGCTGAGCATCGACGGAACACAGGGAAACTACTATTCCACATACATACAATGGTCGCCCGACTCGCGGCGTGTGATGGCGTGCAGGATACGTCCTGCCGCCAAGCGCTATGTCTATTACGTGGAGTCGTCGCCTGCCGACCAGCTACAGCCCGTGCTCCACAAGCAGGAGTATGCCAAGCCGGGCGACGAACTGCGTTTCAAGGTGCCCTGCATATTCGAGGTGGAGACGGGCCGCGCGCTCATACCTTCCACCGAACTGTTCGCCAACCAGTACGACCTGCACAGCATTAGATGGAATGCTGACAGCAAGGGACTGACCTTCGAGTATAACGAACGCGGCCATAAGGTGTACCGCCTGCTGGAGATGTCGGCCACGGACGGCAGCGTGCGCACCCTCGTCGAGGAGAAAGAGGAGAAGTATGTGAACTATCCCCGCATATTCCGACACCTGCTCGCCGACGGCCGACGCATAATCTGGAGCAGCGAGCGCAACAACTACAACCACCTCTACATGTACGACCGCGCCACGGGAAAACCTATACGGCAGATAACGAAAGGCCGCTGGTATGTGCGCGGAGTGCAGCATGTGGACGAGCAGAACGGGGTGATATACTTCTCGGCAAACGGAGTGAACAAGGACGAAGACCCTTACTTCATACACTACTACCGCATAAACTTCGACGGCTCCGGCATGAAGGAGCTGACGCCGGAGAAGGCGATGCACCGCTGCTGGTACTCGTCTGACCACAAGTATATGGTCGATGTCTATAGCACACCGCAGCAGGCGCCTGTGGCACTGGTGCGCAGTGCCGACACGGGCAAGATCGTCATGCCGCTGGAGAAGGCCGACATCTCGGCGCTGCTTGCCAACGGATGGACCGCGCCGGAGACCTTCAAGGCCAAGGGACGCGACGGCAAGACCGACATGTGGGGCATAATATACCGCCCGTCTGACTTCGACCCGCAGAAGAAATATCCCGTTGTGGAATACATATATTCAGGTCCGGGCGACCAGTATGTGCCCAAGACCTTCGCTTCATACAACTGGTGGATGACCTCGCTCGCCGAACTGGGATTCATCGTGGTGCAGGTTGACGGCATGACGACGTCGTTCCGCTCGAAGGAGTTTGAGGAGGTGTGCTACAAGAACCTGAAGGATGCGGGCCTGCCCGACCACATGGCGTGGATAAAGGCGGCTGCCGAACGCTATCCGAGCATGGACACCACGCGCGTCGGAATATTCGGAAGCTCGGCCGGCGGACAGGAGGCCATGGCCGCCGTACTGTTCCATCCGGAGTTCTACAAGGCTGCCTACTCGGCGTGCGGATGCCACGACAACAGGATGGACAAGATATGGTGGAACGAGCTGTGGATGGGTTATCCGGTGGATGAGGCTTACAGCCGCAACTCGAATGTGGACAATGCCCATCTGCTTACACGCCCGCTGATGCTCGTTGTGGGCGAGATGGACGACAACGTGGACCCTGCATCCACCATGCAGGTGGCCGACGCACTGATAAAGGCGGGCAAGAATTTCGAGCTGGTGGTATTGCCCGGCGTGCACCACACCATGGGTGAGGACTTTGGCGAGCACAAACGCTACGATTTCTTCGTGCGCCATCTCATGGGCGTGGAGCCGCCGTCGTGGAACAAGATTGTAAGAAAATGATGATGCCTTAACCCAAACCGGTCATTAGGTATCCTGTGAACAAAACGCAAAACGATGATGCCTATTGCGGCTTGTACTCTGGTCTGCCGCTTAATCGTTGCTTTGGAAACAATGATTTCCGCGCAAAAAGAAAGCATTTTTTATAATAACCGGTTCGGGTTTAATGATATATTTGTTGGCATGCGCGCCAAAACATGCGCGCCTCCCTGTCGCAACCATTGTCAGACATACTGACTGTGCGGGCAGGGAGGCGCGTTTTTTTTTATTATACTTGGCCGTTGAGGCGGAGCGTCATTCTATGGTTTCCTTCACTCCGTTGCCGGGCAGATGCATGCCCGCCATGACCAGATGGTTTTTCTTCACATAGTCAATGTATTTCACTCTCGACTCCACAGCCTTCTTGCGGTCCATGTCGTAGGCTGCGCATATTTCGGGATGCTTTATCTGCAAATCATATCCGTGCATGAGGTCGCCGGCTATCAGCAGTCGTCCTGCCCGATATACGGTGTGGCCAGGCGTATGTCCCGGCGCGGCCATGGGCTTGATGCCGAGCGGCAGAGTCTCGTTGTAGCCGAATCGGTGCAGGCGTCCGGCGTATGCCTGCATTGTGGCAGCCGCGTTGTCGGCAGTGCCCCGCTGCTCCTTATTCACCTTCTTGGCGTTGGTTATCCAGTAGTCGTATTCAGCCTCGGGCACATACACCTGCGACTTGGTGAATACGGGTTTGCCCTCGTGCATTAGTCCACCTATGTGGTCGCCGTGGAAGTGGGTTATCATGATGTAGTCGATGTCGTCGGGCTTTATGTCCATTGAGTCGAGCAGAGCCATCAGCTGTCCGCCCTTGTCCATGCCGTTTCCGGTGTCGAATAGAGCCATTTTGCCGTCTTTCTCCACGAGGAAGCAGCTGATTGAAGCCGGCACGCTGCCTTCTGGCGACAGAATGTTTATGCTGTCCGCATCGTTCTTGCCGTAGAACAGGCTGTTGGGCATACGTTTGTCGTCCTTGTTGTCCTGTATTGCCGTGAGTGTGAGCGAGTCCATCGGCATCATTGTTATGCCGTTTGGCAGTATTCCTGAGTCCGCTGTCATTTTCTTTTCGTTGTTATTGCATGCCGACACAGCTATTATTGCTGTGAGCATAAGCATAAGGCTTGCAGATCTTAATTTTCTCATAGCTTTCATGTTGTTGGGTGTTGACGTTTTCTTGTTTCCTGCGCATGTCTTGTCTCCGTGGCGGCGTCGGCGTGGCGTTGCCGTCCGGTTGCCCGTGTCTGCCGCCGTGTCCGGCATGGCATTTCTGTATGCTTGTGCGCAAGGGCAAAAATAACTAAAATGAGGAATAAACGGAAATTTTTTATGTATTATTTTCATTGCCGTGCGCTTTATTGTGAGGTAGTATGAATTCTGCGGTGACGGGTATTATTAGTGAAGAGCCATGGAGAGCCGGAAAATTCACCGGCAGCAGGGGAATATCCGGCAGACGGAGTGGGGAACATGAAACGCGACGTAGTATATGTTCACATAATAATATATTCAATGTTGTTGTCCAGTAAAAATTCCAAAGACAAAATAGTCCATCCAAAAGTCTGATTTAAAAGGGCTTTGGTTTTCTTTTTTTCCAAAAGTAAGCCCCGTTAATCAAAAAGAGTCAGGTCCGGTGGTGCTTTCATGGGCTCTATGTCCAATATATTATTCCAGGTTTTGTCCGACTTCTCCATAAAAGAGATAAGATTATGTAATACATAAGTGTAAAACGTACCATAGTAAACACACCTGCGAAGAAGCACAGGTTCTTTTGATACTTCCGGAAAGGACTGTTATCCGTAAATCAACTATCAGGATCCCTAGGTCTGTATCTGTGTGGCATTGACACTGTACCCATAGAAGGAATGAAACGGGAAGTTCTGCTTGAGTTATTTATACAGCGACTCTATAGTCCAACGAAAACAATACCTCCAAATCAGTCATTAGAAATAAAGACAATTACATTTCTAGTTACCGATTTGGCTTTAAGGATGTTGTCAAAGAGAGTTATTGTGGTAGACATATACATCATTTTCTCCCAGTCTTTAGGTTCGTATGTCTGCCACTATAACTCTTGGGAGGAGGCTGTACGCTAAAATGACTATCTTTGTTTATGGTTATTATTTTTGTTTCGCAATACCAAAGATAACCAAAAGGGCTGGTACTTCGTGAGAAATATCAGCCCAATTTTTCATCTTAATAAAAGTTTTACCGGACAGCAATAAATTATTATTAATTTCTGTATAGATAGCAATTCTGCCGTGTAATATTCTATAAAGTTTTGGATGACGTTTCTGATTTTGTTACTGTAATCTGAATGTAACTGGTACTTGATATCTCACACGTACAGTAGCCCCGTTCTGCTTACCAGGAATCCAGCGTGGCATACTCTTTACAACGCGTGCTGCTTCACGGTCTAGTGATGGATCCTGAGACTTTATGACTGTTACATCTGTAATAGAACCGTCCTTCTCAACAACGAATCCTACAACAACACGACCCTGTATGCCATTTTCTGCTGCAATCGTTGGATAGTGAGTGTTCCCTTGCAGATATCTCATTAAAGCTGCGTCACCGCCGTGGAATGTAGGCATCTGGTCTACAGTGTCGTACACCTGATTGTCGGCAACCGTATGGTCTTTTCGTGAGATAACTTGGGATGTTGTCTGCGGTATAGTCTTAGTTGCACTTTGGGGGATTGTCTGGGGATCTGTACTGGATTCCAGTGGCTCTCGCTCGATTGTCATAGAATTGCGTGCCTGAGTTACAGTGGCTCCCGAATAGGTCACCTTGTACTTCTTGCTCCACTGGTTGTAGGTAACAGAACGGATGTCACCAAACTCAGGCGCATCTTCGGTGTAGCGGAATACAGGCGTTCCATCTTCCTCGAATGCATAGAGTACAAGTTTACGCTGTCCGGTTGCATTGTCCTTTAGTATAAAGGCAAAATCAGTGTAGTGGTCGTAACCATCGTTCAGAAAGAGAAATAGAATACTATTGGGCTTCATCTCCTGTTGCTTAGCAAACAGCTGCCAAGCAGTAGTGCCCGTCTGTAGGTTGTTTGACCTCAGGTAATTTAATATCGCCAGCCTGTATTTGGCCGAGGAAACTATTTCACGGGCTTCATCATTACCCCAGACACCGTCCAATAAATTGAAGTCAGCTGCTTCAAGGATGTATTCTGAAGATACATAACCAAGTTCTCCATTGGCTTTCACATAGGCCCAACCGTTTTCGTTTGTAAAAGTAATTAATTCCGAACCGTAAGTAAGGGTGGTCTTACGGTTGTATTCCACATCAGCTACAGCAGATGAACGCAGAAAGAGGTTGTCGGCATAGACGTAGTAGCGCGGTGCGTCATTTTCCTTTTTATAGTCCTTGTACCAGTATTCATATACGCCCCACAACAAAGCAACCAGCATAAGGAGCCAAAACCAGCGGTGATGTTTTTGTTGGGATGTTACAGGTTTATTGTTAACTTGGAACTGAGAACGGTAGAGCAAATGATTTTCTTCATAGAATTCGATGTTCCATGTTCCTATTGCAGAGAATATGGTATGTTCATCGCCCCCGAAGCCCCCTAAAACAACTGTATCAGAAGCCGACAGGTCGACAAACCCGTGCCAGGTATAACCATCGCGACCGCCCTGAATTGTCATTAACTCGCCTGACGGAGAGAATAGCTTGTACCATATGTCAGTCTGTGAGCTACTATTTCGCAAGACCTGATAGGTAATGCGAGGTACGAGGTAAGCTGTATTAGTATAAAGGGTACTGCCGAAATTGGACAAAAGATTTCCTTTTACATCGCTGTTGGCAAAATCGACATGCGTAATGCGGATGGAAGGTGAGAAAGAATGGTTGGGACGACTGCTCTGTTCTTGTGTAGGACGTACCGGTTCTTCCTGCTGGAGGGACTCCGTCCGTGGTGCAGGCAACGGATTAGAAGCCAAGTAGACCAACAATGCCTTGCGGAAGGCTAGGAATATATCCATATTCTTGAGGTATTGACGGCAGATACCGCGCAGTTCTTTGCTCTGCACGATGATTTCTTTGTGGGCCGTATGTAGTTTGTCTGACTCGGCCATCACATTGACACAGTGCTCCAATAGATTCTTGTCGTTCCACTCGGCATTGCCAATGTGAAGTAGTAGTAGCACGGCATGCTGCTCGTTCTCGCTCAATTCACTCCACGCATCCAGCAGGTAGACGGCAGCCTTGTGCCATTTCTGCAGGCGCTGCTTAAGCAAGATGTTGTTGACAGGCGCAGGCGATGAATCCGAAAGGCGATCTTCAGGCGCAGAACGGAAAGACTGCGGACGGTTGGCACGGTTAAATCTTTTCATGGCCTCCTGAAACTGCTCGAAGGTCTCTTTGTCCTTGGTGTACATAGCCTTGGCTATACCCCTGAACTCCTTACTCCAAGTAATGATGTCCAATTTGCCAATGTGTAGCTTATCGCATGCCGAGAGGGTGGCTATCAGCTCCTCACACTCGGCTACAGAATCTTTGTCGAACGACCGTTCGCGCCAGAAGTCGGCTAGTAGTTCGACTGCCGTCCACTCCTCGACGGATAATTCACTCTGTTTCCCTTTCAGAAATCTGCAAGCTTCATTCCACTTGCAGACTTTCTGATTCATCATTATTTCGTTCATAAAAATCTTACATATATTGCTAAGTGCTTCGCTACTGACAAAACCTTACAAGAGGGTGTGTCCCAATCTGGAATAAGCTGGAGAATCCGCTTATTTTCAAAATGGACACACTCTCTTGTTTTTTTATATAGTGCGTCTTTATTTATTCAAGCATAGCTTTATTGACAATGGCTCTCGACTTGGAAAGTTCTTCTTCTCCTTTGACACCGGTAATCTTGAGCTGGAAATCTAGCACATCTTTCTCTACAAATGCATTCACATAAAGAATACCCTCGTTGTCGATATTGAATGTCACGGAGATAGGTGTTCCTTGTGGCCAGTCCTTGGTGAGGGTCAGAATGTGGTTGTCAATGAGGTTACAGAATTTGTCTTCTACCACTTCTTCAGTCGTTTCGTTGGTGAAGTCACTTTCGAAGACTTTTATTGATACATTGCGCTGATTAGGAACACTGGTTATAAACGTCACCGTACGCTTGGTCGGAAGCGAGTGATTAGCAAAAATGAGGTTCTGTACTTCGTTCTTGTTCACATCTGTACCGTATGTCTTGCTGGTAACATTCACCACTACGGCACGATCGCCTCGTAAGGGAGCCGGCTTAAAGTCGCTTTCACCCTCCTCGTAATCCTGAATGGCCTGTGAATAAGCTGCATTCATGGCATATATGGCAGCACCCTTAGCTACGCATTCATCGGGATCTGTAAGCTTGGAGTCGCAGCCAAATTCGCGGTCGATGCGTTCTTTGATTTGAGGCATACGGCTACTGCCACCCACTAACAGGTATTCGTCAATGTTATTATAACCTTTGTTTTTGGCAATCTCAATCACCTTGCGGGTAGCATCGATAGTCTCGTCTAGACGACTTTCAGTCAACGAATTGAATAGGTCACGGTCTATTTCGATACGGGCCGTCTGCATGTTATATTGAACATTAGCTCTGACAGTCTGCTTGGCTGTAAGTAGTTTCTTCTTCTGTTCGGCTTCTAGAAGTAAGGTGTATTTCAGTTCAGGTGAATCTTCGAGACTGTATGAGGTGCCATTCTGTTCATTGAAAACTCCTAACATATATTCGGCCAGTGCAGTATCCCAGTCGACACCACCCAAATGATGGTCACCGCCGGTAGCGATAACCTTGATAGCTCCGCCATTAACATTTATAATGGTCACATCGAAAGTTCCACCACCTAGATCGTAAACTAGTACGGTTTTTTTTTGGTCGGTCTTCACGCCATATGAAATGGCGGCAGCAGTAGGCTCGTTAATGATGGCAAGCACATTCAGTCCGGCAATTTCTCCTGCCTGTTTGGTCTGCATACGTTCCTTAGTTCCAAAATAGGCGGGACAGGTAATAACCACATCCTTTATGGGCTCAGGATTATCACCCAAATCGTTGGCATCTTTCACCAGTTTCTTCAGAATAAATGCCGAGATTTCTGCCGGGTCGTAATGATATGGAAAACCATTGGCGGTTTTATCGAAGCTACTGTCCACACCAATTTCACGCTTCACAAACACTACGGTCTTGTTGGGCTCGGTAGCCAGCATCCCTTTGGCTTCCTTGCCGACCACCACATGTTCTTGATCTTCGAAATAAACTGCAGAAGGCGTGGTGGCGTCACCTTCGAAATTTCTAAGAACGATTGCCTGATCGAATTTGTCCACTTGCGAGATACAGCTGTAAGTGGTTCCTAAGTCTATGCCATATACGGCTCTTGTATTATCCATAATGTATTTAATTATTATTTTCGTATTTGTAAACGGTAACTATCGCACTCTTGAACACCTTGCCGGTATTGGCATCGCGGAAACCACCTTGGCGGCACTCGATGATTTTTCCTCCCTGCTCTTTTTGGTTGGTCGTGATGCTTTGGACAGCCGTATGCTCCTTAGGAAGGTATTCTACCCCTGCTTCTGGCTCGAAATAGGTCATATCGTAGTCATCGTTGAGCAAATCCTCAATCATGAGTTTGTCATTCTCAACAGCTCGAATGGCCAGTTCCAATGCATCTGCCTTTTCCTTGAACTCATCACGGTTCAAGGCTTTGTAAGTACCCGAAATGCGCTCGAATATTTTAATGATGTTTTTCAAATAAGGCTTTGCAATATCTGCATAGAAATCACGGTTTCGTTTTTGAAGCTCGTCGTGCAGTTCTTTTATGATTTTGTCTTTATACTGGACTTCATCTAGCATTTTTCGGATTTCCATTATTTCTTTTTCAAGATTGGAAAACGACGGTACTGAAGCCATTTGTTCGTGTTGCGGTGCATCGGTAGATGTTTCAGTAGGTTCAGATCGTTGGTTTAACACTTTTTCGTGTTCTTGCAACTTTTGTTCCCACTCCTTCAATTTCTTTTCGTGTTCGGTCAAGGCCTTGCTGTCTTCTTCCCACTTGGCAAGCTTTTCCTTCAACGAATGGTTTTCAGTCATCAAGGTTTTGTTATGTTCTTCCAGTTCGTCGCGTCTTGTCTTCAAATCCTTATTTTCTGCCTTGAATGCATCCAAACAATCAGTCAAGTCATTATTTTTGGCTTGCAGTACATCTATAGTACTCTGTTCTTCCTGATGATGGGTTCCCGATGGATCTGTTGCATTTTCTCTCTTGTTCCAAAACAGTGCCATACAATTTATTTTTAGGTTATTGTTTATTGAATGTCAATTCTGATATTTTGCTTATGTGACTCATAAAAATGTTTACATTACATAGTAAAAGATATCTAATTATCTTAAATTCCATAGGATTTCATATTTAAAGTTAAAAAATCTGCAAAAATAAGTAGCTCCAAATTTATACATTTTATTTTAAAAATCCAACTATTGACTGATTATATTTTTCGAAATCTACTCATTTTTCCAATTTGTAACTAACGTGAGTTCGACGAATTGTAAGTGTTTGTAAATTTGGTGATTAGCGAAAATT
>ERZ779669.210-NODE-210-length-37236-cov-5.105861_pt1 | contig 37236 bp, 35 predicted proteins | sample MGYA00511372_ERZ779669 | MGnify/ENA primary metagenome ERZ779669 (study PRJEB29588, sample SAMEA1967891) | human gut metagenome | biome: human gut; feature: human-associated habitat; material: faeces | place: Denmark | collected 2008/2010 ... | reverse complement strand
GTTGTTTCTCTTTCATGATAAATATATGATTTACGGTTGTTGTTTCGATGCCGTAAAAGTAGAGAAATCCACACAGATGAAAGGGGTGGGTATGTTGCTTATGTAGGGCTGAAATGTTTATTTGGAAGCTTTCTTCCCGTAGAAACACATGAAATATACCCCGATAATCACAAACGGGATACTGAGCCACTGGCCCATGTTCAGCGTCATGCTGTCCTCAAAGTTCACCTGGTTTTCTTTCAGGAACTCGATGAAGAAACGGAAGGTGAAAATCAGGGTGATGCACAGACCGAAATAAAATCCTTTCTGCACACGGTCTTTCCGTGTCCGGTAGACGGCCAGCATAATCAGGAAGAAGACGAAATACGCCAGTGCCTCGTAGAGCTGGGCCGGATGGCGGGGATGCATGTCCACACGTTCGAAGACGAAGGCCCAAGGCACATTCGTGGGCATACCGATGATTTCAGAGTTCATCAGGTTGGCCAGACGGATGAATCCGGCCCCCAAAGGGGCCGCGATACCCATCATGTCGAGGATATCAAGGAAATGGATTTTTGTTTTCCGGCAGAAAAGTACCAAGGCCAGAATCAGTCCCAGCGTACCACCGTGGCTGGCCAGTCCGGCATATCCGGTGAACACCCATCCCCCTTGCGGCAGGAAGTGAACCGGAAGGATGATTTCCAGCGGATGGCTCAGAAAATACTGTGGGTCATAAAAGAGACAGTGCCCCAGTCGTGCTCCAGCAAAGATTCCGATGAAACTGTAAGTGAACAGGGTTTGAAACGTATCTAGCGGAAGCCCTTTCTGTTTGTACAGACGATAGACCACTTGTGTGCCGCTCAGGATGGCGATAACCCAGCACACGCTGTACCATCGGAGCGTAAACCCTCCAAGGTGAAACAAGGCCGGGTCCGGATTCCAGTGTATATAAAGTAATTCCCTCATTTTTCCCTTTTTTAGAATCGGAGCAAAGGTAGGGAAAAATGAGGAAATATGCGAATGAAAAAGAAGTTTACGAATTTTCTTCTGCAGATTGTGCCTGCTGGTAGGCTTCCATTTCCTTCCGGCTGCGGCTGGAAGTAACCAGGTAGACCCCACCGAAAATCAGTACCACGGCGATGATTTTCGTCAGGTTGAAGGAATCCATGCCCCAGCATACGGCCACGATGCAGGCCACCAGCGGCTGGATGTAGTTGTACATGCCGGCTACCGTCGGACGGAGGTTCTTCTGTCCCACCACAATCAGCATGTAACTGATGAAGGTGGCACCTACCACGATGAAGATAAGGCTGCCGATTTCAGTGGCCTGCAGTCCGGCCCAGTCGACACTCATCAGGTCGCGGGCCGAGAAGGGGAGTGTGCAGATGAAGGAATAGGTGAACATCCACTTCATGATGGTGATGAGCGAATATTTGTTCACGAAGTCCTTGAAGCGCACGATGTAGAAGGCATAGCAGAACTGGGCGAACAACACCAGCAAATCTCCCCAGATAGCCGTGTGGCTGGCAGAAGAAGCGGCCGGCTGGTTCTGACTGCTTCCCAGGATAAGCAGCAAGGCACCTCCCGCACCGCAGGCAATACCCAGCACCTTCTTTCCGGTAATCGGTTCTTTCAGGATGAAGGCAGCCAGAACCATGGCCCAGAGCGGCATACTTGTGGTAATGATGGACGCATCGCCCGGTGAGCTCAGGCTCACGCCGAAGATGAACGAACCTTGATTGAACACGATGGCAAACAGGGAAGCGAAAAACAGTGTAATCAAGTCCTTGTGGTTCACGTGCTCCGGTTTCTGAAACAGGGAGGCAATCCAGAACAATACCATGGCTCCCCCGATACGCAAGTCCGTAACGACCAGCGGTGTGACGGCCCCTCCGGCCATCAGCAGTTTGGACATGGGCGACATCAGTCCCCACATTGTGTTGGCTCCCAGCATGGAAGCATGTCCTTTCCAGCTAAATTTTTCCATATAGTCTGTGTCTTAATTATTTTCAAAAAACGTTGCAAAGTTAGGAAGGAGTGAGGGATTAATATTGTATTTTTGTGCTATAATCATGAAGAATACGACTATGTGGAAGGAAAATCTGTATCAGCAGGTGGAGATTCTTTTAAGGGAGCACGATGAATTTCCAATCGGGGAGCACCAGCACTCGTTTTTTGAAATGGCCTATATTTTGGAGGGGAGCGGCACTTTCTGTGCCCATACGGTGGGCAGCGAGCGGGAGTGTTATACCTACGAGGCGGGCGACCTTTTCCTGATTCCGCCCAGCCGGATACACGTGTACACCATCCGCACGCACAGCCGTTATGTGTTTATCCGCTTTACGGAGAATTATGTGTTCGACAGCATCGGCCACTACGTGGGGCGCGCGCTCGAGGTGCAGTCGGGGTTCCGGATGCAGCCGGTTCCGGCCGACCGGGAGGCTATCCGTCGGCTTATGGAACTGCTGGTGGAAGAAGCCTCCGGCAAGCGTGCCTTGTCCGAGATGCTTTTGTCGAACTATGTGAACAGCCTCATTTTGCTGACTGCCAGGGGACTGGATGCCACGGAGACAGGCGTGGGGCCGGAAGGCGACAAGGCCCGGAACCTGCTGCTCTACATCGAGCAGCACATCGACCAGCCCGATGAGCTCCGGCTGGAAGCCCTGGCCGCCCGCTTTCAGTTGTCGCCCACCTACATCGGACGTTTCTTCAAGCGGAATTTCGGTGAAGATTTCCGGCTTTATGTCTCCAAGAACCGCCTGAAGCGGGTGGAAGAGTTGCTCACGGGCACCCGCATGAGTGTGAAGGAGATAGCCAGCCGGATGGGATACATCGACTCCTGCTACCTGAACAAGCTTTTCCGGCAGCACCATGGGATGACGCCCATGGACTACCGGAAAGCGCATACACCTGAAACCGGCGGGCATCAGTTGTAAGTAATCTCGAAAGTAAGCGTGTCGTAGGCCTCTTTGGTGGTTTCCTTCACGTTCTTTTCTTCGTATTGATATCCCCTGTCCGGATTTTTGGGGTCAATCAGTTCCGTACCTACCACCACATCATATTCCCGTGTCACGACTTCGAAATAGTCTTTGAAGAGAATCGATTGCAGGTTCTGTTCGTTGTCGAACGTATAATTAAGATCACTAGGTTTTTGAATTTCCCGGATATACTTGGATGATTCATGTTCCGTGACCCCCGGAGTCAGATAGGGTTTCTGTGGGCCGCTTGTTTGATTCATGGTTTGTCCCGCGAAATGTTCAGGCAGGTAGTCTCCCGTATTTCCCATGCGTCCGAGGTGGAACGCGAAATTGAAGTCATCGTCCCCCAGCAGATAGCCCATGATGTCGATGGGACCGTGGTTGGGATACTGGTGGACGAAATCGGTGGCGGCGTCAAAGGTATAAGAATAATTATCGCCTGTGTATTTTCCGTTATAATATTCGAAAGAAGCTAGCTTGCCGTCCGTATACGTGAACGTGTATACCGAGGCTTCCTCTCCGGCATTGGCATCTTTTATCTGTGCCAGGCGTCCGTCGTCGGTATAGGTGAAATTGATATACGGTTTGTAATTGCCCGTTTCCTTTTCATCATGAAGCACACTTGTGGCATTGCCGGCCTCATTCAGTTGGATGAGGTAGCGGGTGTCATACGAATATGAACTGTAGGTCTCTTTTTCATCCAGGGTGATTTCATTTTCAGCGGTGTAGGTAAAGGTACGTTCCACTTTCTTGTCTTCTTGCTGGATGAGGCTACTCGTCATCCGGTTCTGTGCGTCGTAGCTGAATTGCCAGGTCGTCACTTCCGAAGTAGGGCCGCTACCTGTCAGGGCATATCTTTGCCAGTTTGCGGTGCAACGCACTTCCTTTACCAGTTTGGTGGTCGTTACTCCTTCTGAGCTGTCGCTGCCGGCCTGTTCCACGGTAATGGTGAGCGACTGGCCTCCACATTCGATGGTAATCACAGCCTTCCGGCTCGTAGTACCTGTGTTGGGAGCGATGGTCAGTGTGAGGCTCTGCTCACCGGCGGGACCGCTGTACGCACTGAGCGTGAGCCAGTCCACCTCGCTGCCTCCGCTCCGTTGGTCGGTAGCCGCCTTGATCCAGGCCGTCCAGGCAGAAGTGGCGGTAAACTTAATCTGCTCCTGGGTGTCGGCCGATGTTTTTGAATCGAGCACCAAGGTGGGGGAAGTGCCTTCTGCCAGCTGGAGTGTTTTTCCTTTGTCTTCGTTTTCATTGCTGCACGCCCCGCACAATAAGGCGGCAGACAGCATAAGGGGAATCCAAGTTTTCATAAGAGAGAAGTTTTTTTAAGATTTATAAGACAAAGGTAGGCAATCGGGACATACTATATCTCACCGGAAACCGTGATTTTCACGGCCTTTGGCCGGTTTTCAAAGCGTAAAAAAAGGCATAAAAAAACGCAAGTGCGTTTGGAACAAAACGCCTTTACGTTTACTGTAAAACGCAAGTACATTTTACTTGAAACGTCCTTGCGTTTTAATGAAAGCGCCTTTACGTTTTCCTTCAAACGCAAAGACGTTTTTTTCAGGGCCTTTTTTACTGGTACAGGAAGCGCTTGATGCTCTTTTTGGCCGTCTTCTCGAACTCTTCCGGATACAGTTTCACGTGCGTGATCTGCGCATACGCCGGCAACACCTTGTTCAGTTCGATGCGGTTCTGGTCGAGGGCCACTTCCAGTTGCTGTTTGCTCATCCCGTGAGAAAGCGCGTCGTCCATGTCCGGATAAATCAGGGCCACCAGTTTGTTGTCCTTCAGGATGACCAGCGATTCGTTCACATACGGCATGTTGTTGAGGCGTGCCTCGATTTCCTCCGGATAAATGTTCTGTCCCGAAGCCGTGAGCAACATGTTCTTGCAGCGTCCCTTGATGAAGATGTTTCCGTCGGCATCCTTGATGGCCATGTCGCCCGTGTGCAGCCAGCCGTCCTTGTCGATGGTCTGTGCAGTGGCAGCCTCGTTCTTGTAGTAGCCCAGCATCACGTTCATCCCGCGGCACACCAGTTCTCCGGGCACACGCTCCGGATTGTCGGAGAGCACTTTCGTCTCCATGTTGGCTACTGTCTTTCCGCACGAAGTGTACAGAATCTCATCCCAGCGGCTGTGGCAGATGAGCGGGGCACATTCCGTCATGCCGTAGGCAATGGTGTAGGGGAAATTGATTTTCCGCAGGAAAGCCTCCACTTCGGCGTTGAACGGCGCACCTCCCACCACAATCTCGATGAAATTCCCGCCGAACACCTCCATGGCCTGCTGGCGGATTTGTTCCTTGATCTTGTCGCTGATGATGGGCAGGTTTAGCAGCAGCTTGCCCAGCCGGTTGTCCACCTTCGGCAGAATGTTTTTCTTGAAAATCTTCTCCACGATGAGCGGTACGCAGGCAATGACCCGCGGACGGATGACGGCAAACGATTCCGCAATGATTTTCGGACTCGGCATGCGGGTGAGGAACCACAGGTGTGCGCCCACGGTGATGCCGTAAAGAAAATCGAACACCAGTCCGAAGATATGTCCCAGCGGAAGCATGGACACGATGCTGTCGCCCGCCTTCAGTCCCACCTTGTGATGGATGTGTACGATGTTGGAAATAATGCTCCGGTAGGGTAGCATCACCCCTTTGGAATAGCCCGTAGTGCCCGAGGTGTAGTTGATGACAGCCAGCTCTTCCGGCTCCTCCCGGCGGTAGGACACCTGTTCGGCACGGAAACGGCAGGGATATTTCTTGCCGAATTCCTCGTTCAGATGCTCGCGGGCATACGTGAGCTGTTCCGAACGCGACACCACCAGGTCAAAATTCTTCAGTTCGATGATTCCCTCCAGGTTCGGCATGGCCGCTTCGTTGAACTCCTCCCACACCTGGTCGCCCACGAAGAGCATGCGGGCCTCCGAATGGTTGACGATGTGGTGCACGTTGTCGGCCTTGAATTCATGGAGAATGGGAACGGCTACCGCCCCGTAGGTGACCACCCCTAAGAAAGTGGCCGTCCAGTTGGCACTGTTGCGCCCGCACAGCGCGATTTTGTCTCCCTTCCGGATACCTGCCCGTTCGAGCAGGATATGCATTTTCTCTATCTTTCTGGCTACGTCCTTATATTGCAGGGTAGCTCCTTTGTAGTCTGTCAGTGCATCACGGTCCCAGTTGGCGCGGATGCTCTCTTCCACAAGCTGTATGAAACTGTCTTGTATTTCCATTTCAAATTGCACAATGTTTGACATAATGTGCGCAAAAGTAATAAAAGTTGATAGAACTTTACCTATGAGGCTTCCTTTTTTACAAAATTCCGACCTTTAGGACATTTTTCTTTCCTTCATCATCCTGCTTGTATCCCTTCCAGCAACCAGTACACGATGGCAGCCAGCAGTCCGCTTACGGGAATGGTGAGTACCCATGCAGTCATCAGTTCCCGGGTGATTCCCCAGCGGACGGCCGACAGGCGTTTGGTGGCACCCACCCCGATGATGGCCCCCGATATGGTATGGGTTGTGCTGACCGGAATCTTCAGGTATTCCGTGAGATACAGGGTGAAAGCGCCGGATGTTTCCGCAATCACCCCTTCCAGTGGTGTTACTTTGGTAATCCGGCTTCCCATGGTCCGTACGATTTTCCAGCCTCCGGACATGGTGCCCAGAGAAATGGCCGTGAAGCAGGAAAAGGCTACCCAGTCGGGCAGGTCGGCTACGCTGTGCACACCCATACTGATACCTTGTGAATGGGCAGCAATCAGGGCCGCAGCAATGATGCCCATTACTTTTTGTGAATCGTTCAGGCCGTGTCCGATGCTGAACAAGGCGGAAGACAGCAGCTGAAGTTTCTTGAACCATTTTTCGGCGGTGTGAGGGTGGGCTTTCCGGCACAGATTCAGCACCAGCAGGGTAAACAGGAAAGCTACGACCATACCGATGAAGGGAGCCAGAAAAATGAACAGTACGATTTTCAGGATGACGGCGCTATGGATGGCCTCGAATCCGTGGGCGGTGATGGCGGCTCCGGCAAATCCGCCGATGAGGGTGTGGGAGGAAGAAGAAGGGATGCCCTTCCACCAGGTCCACAGATTCCAGATGACGGCGGCAATGACTCCTGCAAGGATGACAGGGAGCGTGATGTAGGGTTCGTAGACGGTCTTCGATACTGTGTTGGCGATGCCGAAATCGCCGATGAGGTATTTGGCGATGAAGAACGCCACAAAGTTGAAGCAGGCAGCCCATACGACGGCCTGGAGCGGACTCAGCACCTTGGTCGACACGATGGTGGCGATGGAGTTGGCCGCGTCGTGGAATCCGTTGATATAGTCAAAGAGCAACGCAAGTACGAGGATGGCAATGAGTAATTCCATGACAAAACGGTTTAAGCATATTTGATGATGAAGTTTTTCAGAATTTTTCCTACGCGGTCGGCTGCGTCGGTGGTCTTTTCCAGCTCCTGCATGATTTCCTTGGTCTTGATCAGTTCGATGCAGTCGGTCTCTTCATTGAACAACTGCATGATGAACAGTTCATACACCTCGTCCGCGCGGTTTTCCAGCTCGTGCAGTTGCAGGCAACATTCTTTCAGTCGGGAGGGGTTTTTACTGAAATGTTCCAGCTCGTCCACGGCTTTACAGATGAGAGAAGTGCCTTGCTGTATGAGGACAGCCAGTTTTTTAGCACTCTCGGAAAGGCTGCGTGGATTATAAATGGCGATTCGCTTGGAAGTGCTGTGAATACGGTCGGCCACATCGTCGAGGGCAGAAGCCAGGTAGTGTATATCCTCCCGGTCGAACGGGGTGATGAAGGTCTGTCCGAGCTCTTTGAATATCAGTTGGGTGATTCTGTCACCTTCTTTTTCGGCTTCCTTGATTTCCCGATAAAATTCCAGCCAGGTATCCGGGGTGTCGTATTCCATGCTGTCGATGAGCAGTCGGGAAGCATCCTGTACGGTGCGCGAAAGTTGTTGCAATAAAGGGAAAAACTTGGTCTCTTTGGGAACAAAACGGTTTAACAATGAATTTTTCATGTCTGTAGTTAGTGAAGTTTAATTTTTATGCGTAAGAATTCAATAAGAGCCGGACTGAGCGATACCAGCACGATGCCATACAACAGCAGGTTGAGATGCTCCTGTATAAAGGGAAGGTTGCCGAAAAAATAACCGGAAAGGTAGCACAAAAGGACCCATACGGCTGCTCCTGCTACATTGTAGCCCATGAAGCTGGGATAGTGCATTCTCCCCATTCCGGCTACGAATGGGGTAAATGTGCGGACCACGGGTACGAAGCGGGCGATGAGGACGGCTTTCCTGCCATGTTGTTGGAAGAAGGCATGGGTCTTTTCCAGGTGGCTTTGGCGGAATAGCCTGGACTCGGGCCGGTTGAACAGCTTTTCCCCGAAATGCTGCCCCAGCAGGTAGTTGCACGAGTCGCCCAGTACGGCGGCGGCAAACAGCACCGGAAGCAGCAGGCTGATGTGCAGGGGAGTATCCGGCAGTGAGGCCATGGCCCCGGAGACAAAAAGCAGAGAGTCTCCGGGGAGGAAAGGCAGGACCACAAGTCCGGTCTCACAAAAGACAATCAGAAATAGAAGGACATACGTCCACTGATGGTAGGCTTGCATGAACTCCATCAAGTGCTGGTCGACATGCAGGAGGAAGTCAATCAAAAAGTCCATGGGCAGTATGCAGTTTTTGTAGGAAGGTGGCAGCCTCTTTTCCTTTCAGGCGACACAGTTCCGTGACGGGTTCATACAGAAAAGAGGTGTACGACAAGACCTGGAACGCAGTGTACTGCCAATCTTTCGAATGTACGACGAGCAGGTACAGTCGGTTTTCTTCCGGAGCAATTTCAGGCAGCAGGCAATAGTCGGCCAGGTGTTCCCGTAAGCGGGAGAACCGGGTTTTGGAACAGATGAAGTGCCGCTTGCAGATACGGCTGCCCGTTTCTGCATAAGCCAGATAACGGGTGCGGAAGCCTAGGAAGTAGAGGGCAGAGCCGGTCAGCAGGATTCCGAAGAAGATTCGCAATGCGTCGATATTCGACTCTGTCTGGTTTTTGGGCAAGAAAAACAGACTGATTCCGACGGCCAGCATGGCTACGGAGAGAACGATGAGGAACAAGTGAGTCCGTTTCCGGATGTCCTGAGGAGGATAAGATTGGGATAGGTTGAATATTTCCATAAACTTGTTTTTTTATTGGTGAAAAGATAAAAAGACTCTGCTGGCATCAGAGACCTTGCAAGGCTTGCCGTGCCGTGGCGTTTTCCGGGTCCAGCTCTAGGATTTTCTTCCAGTAGACCTGTGATTGTGCGTAGTCCTTTTGCAGGAAGTAATAGTAACCCAAGTAACTTTCACATTCGATGAGAAGTGATTGGGAGGCATCGGCTTTCTTTTCCAGCAGTGCCAGGGCTGCTTCGTAGTAAGGCTTGGCTCGTCCTTCCGTACTTTCAGGATCGGCCATGGCGTTGGTCCGTGCCCGCCAGAAATATCCCAGGTAGTTGTCGGGTGCTTTCTGGGAGACTTGCGCGAAAATCTCGTCTGCCTTTTTCAGGTAAGTCTCCTTCTCGCTTTCTTCCTCGGAAACGTTTCCAGCAGCCATGTAGTACAGTCTTCCCAATAGGAACAGGTCGCTTATTTCTTTCTGTCCTTGCTTGTGGTTCATGTAGAGCTCGTACAGACGGATGGCCTCGGGATAGTGTTGCAGTTTTTCCTGGACGGCAGACACTTCTTTGGCTATTTCCGGATGTTCGTGCCGAGGGTCGGCCTGAAGAGCCTTTTCAAAACATTCCAAGGCTTGCTCTGTCTGCTGTTCAGCCTGTAACAGACGCCCGTGGTACAGATAGTCCAGGTACACATAGTCATTCTCTGCCGGGCCGTTGAAAAACGTATCGGCGGCTTCAAGTCCTTCCTTGCAGGCACCTGTCTCATACAAATCGTACATTTGCAGACGTAGCAGAAGATGATTGTGGGCATCGGTGCCCAAGCCTTTTCTTGCGGTCTGCAAGGATTGTGCGTAGTTCTTGTTCAGGTATAGCAGCATGGCATAACGCTCGTAGTCCTGCACGCTGGGCGTTCCCCGTTGCATGAACGTCTCGTAGGCCGATTTGGCCTTGGCGTAATTGCCGGACTGGTAGTACACGTTTCCCAGTTCGCGGTCCACATCGGCCTGTTCCGGATGACGGGCCTTTAGTTTGGCGAGCATTTCAACCGACAGAGACGGATTGACTCCGATGTAGGCCCGTGCGTACTTGTAGTAGGCTTCGTTGCAGTCGGCATCGAACAGAATGGCTTGTTCGTAATACCCACAGGCTTCTCCTACCTTTTTCCGGGCCAGGGCAACGTCGCCCGCCAGTACGCAGGCTTCGGCAGCCCGCGGGTCGGTTTTCAGAGCTTGGTCGGCATAAGTCTGTGCTTCTTCCAGGCAGTTGTGCGCGAGGTAAGCGTTTCCTACGGCCACGAGCAGGGAGACGTTTTTCTTGTTCTTCCCTTTCAGCAGTTCGTGGAATTGTTGGGCAGCCGCCTCCGGATGGGTTGGGATGCCGGCGGCAATTTGTTGGATTTGCCGGGTGGTCTCCTCGGCAGGTTTTTCTTGGGCGGTGCTGGTGTAGGGCAGGGTTGACAGCAAACCGCAACCTATAAGAAATAAGACTTTATTTTTCATTGTCTGTTTTTTCGTTGTTGTTTAAAAATCATCTTTTACATTCACAATACGTACCGGTTGAGTGGCCGGAACCAGTCCTGACTTCAGGAGGATACGTTGCCCGCGGTCGCCCGTCAGAAACGTCATCAGACCGGTTGGAAGAGCTCCTTTTGGGTCGTTGACCAAGAGGAACACATCGGTAGTAAACGGATACTTCCTGAGTGCCAGGTAGGCCTGATACGGCTTGAAACCGTGTGCCGTATTAGTTTCCTGAGTCGGACAGACTGCCATGACCCGGACCTTTTGATGGAAGGAAAGCCGGGTGGTATCTGCCTGGTTGCCAATCCAGTTGGCCCCAATCACTCCGAGGGCCGAAGGGGTCGACGCTACGTAGTCGATGACCTCCTCATTGGTCTTCTGTGCCTTCAGGGAAGGTGAAAGCGCCATTCCCTGGCAGATGGAATCCATGACGTAATGCAGGAGGCCAGAGTTCGGATTGTCGAAAACCACCTGTATGGCTCCCAAAGCAGACTGTGGGTTCAGTTCTTTCCACTGAGTCATCCTGCCGGTCATGATGCGGCGGAACTGTTCGACCGTGATTACCGAGTCCGGATTGTTGCGGTGGGTAATCAGGGCTACTCCGCTGGTGGCCAGCCGGACCGATTCGGGAAAGAACTTGCGTGCATGAAAAGAAGCCAGTTCTTCCTCTGTCAGGCGGCGGTGGGTGACGGCCAGCCGGACACTGTCTTTCAGAAGAAGGCTGACGGCTTCCACCTCGCTACAGTAGATCGGATGGATAACGGCTTCCGGTGTCAGGGCCTGATAGACTTGTAACTCTTCTTCCATGATTGGCTTGAAAGATTCGTCGACGGCTATCCGGATTTCACCGGAATAGAGCGTTTCTTCCTTTCCGGATTTCCCGGAAGAATGGCAGGCCGTACATGCAAGGACGCACAGCAGTAGATAAAACAGGTATTTTCTTTTCATACACATCAGGTTACTGTAATTTAAACACAATGGGACAGGTGTAGTACACGGGTACGTTGCGTCCGTTCTGTTTTCCGGGAATCCATTGCGGCAAGGATTTTACCACCCGGATGGCTTCTTTGTCACAGTAGGGGTCCAGTGAACGGAGCACTTTTACCTCTTCCACGAAGCCTTGGGCGGAAACCACAAAGCGCAGGATGACCTTCCCTTGTATGCCGTTTTCCTGCGCTATTACAGGATATTTCAGGTTCTTGGCAATGTACCTGAGTAGTTCGGCGGGTCCTCCCGGAAATTGCGGCATTTGTTCCACCATGGTGTAAGGCTCTTCTTTTTGCGTTTCCGGAGCCTGGGTGATGACTTCCTGCAAATCGGCAATGTCTTTCCCGTTCAGTTCATCGTTCCCCTTTACATCTGCGATGGATATTTGAATTTTGGTTTGTGTCAGTTCTTCCTGACTCTTGAGCTCGTCATCGTCGTGTACCTCTTCATCTTTTTTGATGACTGGTGCCGTAAACTTGATGGTACTCTTGAGGGCAGGAGGGGGTGGAGCGACAGGCTCCACCTTTTTCAGTACTTCTTCTTTCACTTCCGGTTCTTCCAGAGCCGAAAGCTGAGTCACTTCCACCATTTCCTCTTTCTGTGCGGGTATGGCCATCCGGATGAGGCGTGGCAAAGTGAATCCGGCAAAGGCCACTGCGGTTACAATTACCAGGGCGGCTGTCTGCCGCTTCCCCAAATCCCGGCGCATCTTGTAGGCACCGTAATTCTTATTCCGATCTTTGAAAATGAGTTCGCACCATTCCAAAGAAGTTAAATCAACTTTTGACATGTCTTTCTTTTTTGAAGTTATACATTCCGGTCTGTCGCATTTTGACTTAACCCACCTTTCGATACATAGTTGTCAATCAGGAAACGGTCGCCTTCCGTGAGGTCGACAATCACGTATTTCCCGATGCTGCAGATTTGCATCTCGTCCAGTGTGTCAATCAGGTTCTTGTAGGTCGACTTGTCTGTAGCCTTGATGATGACGGTTGGAGTGTCTTTCCCCGATTTAATGCGAGCAATTTCTTGCCTACATTCCTCCTCGGTGATTTCCAGTCGTGCCTTTTTCTCCTTTACTTCCCGTACTTTCCTGACGGCTTCCCGGTTCTTTCCAAGCAGCAGGCTGCGCAGTCCGTCGGCCCGATAGGAGGTTTCTTTTAAAGAAGCATAGTTCTTGTAGTCCGGTTCACCTTCATAATAATAGAGCTTTCCGTCGTCGGCCAGCAGCAAGGTCAGTGCCTGCGAGGCTTTCACCTTGTTCTGTTGTTCTTCGGTAATGTTCTTATCGTTGGAAGGCATGCTGATTTCCATGGTTTGAGGTTTGCTCAAAGAAGTACACAGCATGAAGAAAGTAATCAGCAGCATGTTCATGTCTACCATGGGGGTGAAATCAACCCGGATATTCATTTTCTTTTGCTTGTTTCCTTTCTTCTCTTTGGAGTTATTTTCTTGAATTTCAGCCATAATGTTGTTTTTTTTATTCTTCCGGACCCGATTTCAACGAGGTAATCAGGTTGTACCGGTTCTCTTTAAGGTCCTGAAGAGAATTCATCACTTTCTTGATGACCGCATAGGGGGTCTGCTGGTCTGCCTTGATGGCGATGCGCAGGTCGTGGTTGACGCTACGTGCATGGCGTACCCAAGCTTTGAACTGGTTGTCGATGCTGTCGCAGGGAATACCCTGTGTTTTCAGGGTGCGGTCTTGTTGCTCCGTGCTGAGGGCAAGAAACGATTTCATGTGACTCATCGGTACCCCGAATGTCTGTTGCAGGGAAAATTTCTTTATCTCCTGTGGGGTGAAGGTCAGCCCGTATTCCTTGCCCATGGCTTCCAGGGTAGCCGTCATGTCGCTCTGCTTGTCGAGGCTCATGAAGATTTTCCCCTGGGGGTCTACCAGAATAGACAGGATGTTGGTCTCGGGAATCTTTATTTCCGACACCGAGGCCGGGGTGATCACTTGTACCGGTTCTTTTTTTACGAAACTGGCTGTCAACATGAAGAAGGTAAGCAGCAGCACGGTGACATCGCTCATCGCCGTCATGTCGATGAACATGTTTTTTTTCTGTATTTTCGCTCTACTCATAATAAACAATCTTTCGTTAAACCTCAGTTATTGTGTACACGAGGGGATTCCGGCGGAATCAGTGAGTAGCCGCGAAAGTCTGGACAATGGAAAATCCTACTTCATCGAGGCTGTAGGTCAGCTTGTCAATCTTATTGGTATAATAGTTGTAAGAGATGACAGCCAGCGCTCCGGTCAAGATACCGAAAGCCGTGTTGATCAAGGCTTCCGAAATACCTGTGGACAAGGCGACGGAGTCTGTACCACCTCCGGCAGAAAGTGCGGCAAACGAGCGGATCATACCGATAACCGTTCCAAGCAATCCCATCAGCGTTCCCAATGTGGTGATGGTGGCAATGATGGGCAGGTTCTGTTGCATCATGGGCAATTCGAGGGCCGTTGCTTCTTCCAGCTCTTTCTGAATGGCCAGAATCTTCTGTTCCTTGGTCAGTCCGTTGTCCTGTTCCATTTCCTGGTATTTTTTGAGAGTCGACCGGACCACGTTGGCTACCGAACCACGTTGTTTGTCACATAATTCCTGGGCTTTTTGCATATCCCCTTCGTTGAGAGCTTGCTTGATTTGTGCCACAAACTTGGACAATTTGTTTCTCCCGAACGAAGCCCGGAGAGTGAAATAGCGTTCTACGCTCAGTGTGAGCACGGTCAGTAAGAGTGTCTGGATGACGGGTACGATGATTCCTCCTTTATAAATGGTACCCAGCATGTTGCCCGGAAGCGGGTGGTTGGCCGGGTCGTTGTTCATAAAGTTGGCTGGGTTGCCGAATACGAAATGATAGATGCAGATGGCTGCGATGAAACATGCAATGATGATGAAGCCGGCAGCTTCTATTCCTTTAAATGAATGTGTAGAATTATTTGTTTTCATGATTTTAAGCGTTTTATAAAGTTTTGTTTAGGGAAAAGTTCAGACAATAAGTCTCTTTCCTGCGTCAAGTATGTGAAGCAAGAACTGATTCTACTCCGACACGTGCTGTGCCGGAGCAGTGAAAAACAACTAACCTTATAAAACGGCTAAATGAGAATCTTTCTCATGGCAAATACATAGTATTCGCATGAGGGAATCACACAATGAATAAGAGTTGAAGGATAAAGGCACTCCTTGTCCTTCAGCAATTCTACCTCTCGCAGGGAATGATAGAATAACAATAGACGAAGAGAAAAATTGATGTTCTGTTCATCGTTGCGGTGGATACGTTCTTCCAGTTCCTTGCCAAGCGAATGGTTGTGGTTGGCAAGGGTGCTGAACAAATCATGGGTCTTGTCTAAAGTGGCATGAATGAAATTGAACGTTTCGTCAGCATCTGTGGAGGCTGACATCGCGGTAGAAGTATTGACATCATAGTTTGTATGACGGCACGAAGCAGCAGTTGTCGTCTCTATTCTCATAAAGATGACGGCAAGCAACAGCATTATTTTAAACAGGGTCCGTTTCATACATTTTCTTTTGATGACTCCGCAAATATAGGCAATATTCTTATATGCCCAAAATATTGGTCGGAAATTTCCCTTTTCTTCTGTTTTTTTACCTTTTTGGCACGAGAAATGAGTTAAAAACAAGGCGGATGGAAGGGCGTTTTATGGAAATGTTTTCAGAATGGTGATTCTGTGTTCGGGAAAGTAATGAAAAATGCGTACCTTTGTCGGCAATAAAAAAATAGTAGCGAAGAATGAATTTTCAGAAATTGACTCCCATTGTGAACAAACCCAATGCGTGGGCCTTGAGTCCGCTGGTGGTGTTTTTATGCCTGTATCTGGTGACCTCCCTGCTTATCAATGATTTCTACAAGATTCCGATTACCGTGGCTTTTATGGTATCATCCATTTATGCCGTGGTCACTACGAAGGGGTTGAGCCTGAACGACCGGCTGATTCAGTATTCCACGGGGGCAGCCAACAAGAACATCATGCTGATGATCTGGATTTTCATTCTGGCGGGAGCTTTTGCCCAGTCGGCTCAGGCCATGGGAGCGATTGATGCCACGGTAAACCTGACCTTGCGCCTGCTTCCGGACAACTTGCTGTTGGCGGGCATCTTCCTGGCCGCGTGTTTTATTTCTCTCTCTATCGGTACGTCGGTAGGAACCATCGTGGCACTGGTGCCGGTGGCGGCAGGTATTGCGGCCAAGACGGATGTCAGCGTGGTGTTCATGACGGCCGTGGTGGTAGGCGGTGCTTTCTTTGGCGACAATCTTTCCTTTATATCCGATACCACGATTGCGGCGACCCGTACCCAAGGGTGCGTGATGCGCGACAAGTTCCGGGTGAATTCGCTGATTGCCTTTCCGGCAGCCTTGCTTGTCTTTATCTATTATATTATTTATGGTAGCCATATCGAGGTGGTACAGGATATTCCTCATGTGGAATGGGTAAAGGTGATTCCTTACCTGATTGTGCTCGGTACGGCAGTGGTCGGCATGAACGTGTTGCTGGTATTGTTGCTGGGACTGGTGGCCACGGGTATTGTGGGGATGGTTTACGGTGCCTTCGACGTGTTCGGCTGGTTCGGGGCCATGGGAAAAGGCATGACGGGCATGGGCGAACTGATTATCGTGACCCTGATGGCGGGTGGTATGCTGGAACTGATTCGTTTCAACGGAGGAGTGGATTATGTGCTGCACCGGCTCACCAAGCATGTGAAGGGCAAGCGGGGGGCGGAACTGAGTATCGCGGCCTTGGTGAGTCTGGCCAATGTATGTACAGCCAACAATACGATTGCCATCATTACCGTGGGGCCTTTGGCCAACGACATTGCCGAGCAGTTCCGGGTGGACAAACGGAAGAGTGCCAGTATCCTGGATACATTCTCGTGTGTGATACAGGGCATTATCCCTTATGGGGCACAGCTGTTGATTGCCGCGGAGCTTTCCGGTCTGTCGCCCATCAACATCATCGGGTATCTGTATTATCCGATGGCCCTGGGGGCGGTAGCCTTGCTGAGTATCCTGTTCCGCTATCCTCGCAGGTATTCTTGAGCAGACTGTTTTGAGAATAGATTCTATAATTTTGTCAATTATTTAAACAGAAAGAGATATGCTGATTTACAATACTACATTTCATGTGGAGATGGGCGATGCCCGTAATTTTATCATCTGGTTGAACGAATGTTACATCCCGGAGGTGGAGAAATCGGGCGAACTGAAAAATCCCCGTATTCTGCGTATCCTGAGCCATAAGGAGCAGGACAGTGAATGTTTCTCGCTGCAGTGGGAGGTGGAAGACAGTGCCACGTTGCACCACTGGCATGTGAAACAGGGAGCGGCACTGAACGCCGAGATGATGAAGGTGTTCAAGGATAAGGTGATAGGATTCCCTACATTGATGGAGGTGATAAAGTGATTCAGCCGGTCAAGGAAAAGATTATTCTCGGCATCGACCCGGGTACGAACATCATGGGCTACGGGGTGCTGAAGGTGACGGGGGTGAAACCGCAGGTGATGACCCTGGGGGTAATCGACTTGCGCAAATGTGGCGATCCTTACCTGAAACTGAAGCACATCTACGAGCGGGTGCAGGGCATCATTACCTCGTACCTGCCCGATGAACTGGCCATCGAGGCGCCGTTTTTCGGAAAGAACGTACAGTCCATGCTGAAACTGGGACGGGCGCAGGGGGTGGCCATCGTGGCGGCCCTGATGCGCGACATTCCGGTGACGGAGTATGCGCCGCTGAAAATCAAGATGGCCATTACCGGCAACGGGCAGGCCAGCAAGGAGCAGGTGGCCGACATGCTGAAACGGATGCTGCACATTCCCGATTCGGAGATGGGACCTTTCATGGATGCCACTGATGCGTTGGGAGCGGCTTACTGCCATTTCCTGCAGATGGGACGTCCTGAAATGCCGAAAGCGTATTCCAGTTGGAAGGATTTTATTGCCAAGAATCCGGAACGCATTAAAAAATAGGAGAAAAGAAGTATGAAACTGAAGCATCTTGTCGTAATGTCAATGATGACAGTGGCAGCGGGATGTACATCCTCGCACCAGGATGCACAGACGACGTTCGACAAATATCCGGTGTACAACGGTGAGTGGGAGGAAATGGTGTATGCGCCTTCCGTCACGAAGTTTTCGCTCTGGGCCCCTACGGCACAGGAGGTGCGGGTGTTGCTCTATGAGAAAGGGCAGGGAGGCTCGGCCTACCGGATGGTGAAGATGGAGCCGGCATCCGACGGGATGTGGCAGACCCGGGTGGACGAAGACCTGAAAGGGAAGTTCTATACGTTCAACGTGAAGATTGACGACGTATGGCAGGGAGATACTCCCGGACTGCTGGCCAAGGCGGTGGGAGTGAACGGCGACCGGGCAGCCATCATCGACTGGGGCTCGACGAACCCGAAGGGGTGGAACGAAGACAAGCGTCCCCCGTTGAAACGTTTTTCGGATATCATCATTTATGAACTGCATCACCGGGATTTTTCCATCGATACGGTGGCGGGTATTCATAACCGGGGTAAGTTTCTGGCACTCACGGAGGAGGGTACAAAGACTTATCTGGGCGAGAAAACGGGACTCGATCATTTGAAGGAACTGGGGGTGACTCACGTACAGCTGTTACCGTCGTTCGATTTCTCGTCGGTGGACGAGACGAAGCTCGACAAGCCGCAGTACAACTGGGGTTATGACCCGAAAAACTATAACGTGCCGGAAGGTTCGTATGCCACCGACCCTTACAAACCGGATGTGCGTATCCGGGAATTCAAGCAGATGGTGATGGCTCTCCACCGGGCAGGTATCCGGGTGGTGATGGACGTGGTGTACAACCATACCGCGATTACGAAGGGTAGTAACTTTGAGCGTACGGTGCCGGGGTATTTCTACCGCACGGATGCCAATGGAAAATGGGCCAATGCCTCGGGCTGCGGCAATGAGACGGCCAGCGAGCGTCCCATGATGAGGCGTTTCATGATTGAGTCGGTCTGCTACTGGGCCCGGGAATACCATATCGACGGTTTCCGCTTCGACCTGATGGGGATTCATGATATCGAAACGATGAACGAAATCCGTCGGGCGCTTGATAAGATTGACCCTACGATTTATATTTATGGAGAAGGCTGGGCGGCCAGTCGTCCGCAGCTGCCGGACAGTTTGCTGGCCATGAAGAAGAATGCGCCGCGGCTTCCGCACATCGGCATGTTCTGTGACGAGATGCGCGATGCGTTGCGTGGTCCGTGGAATGATAATGCCAAAGGGGCGTTCGTCATCGGCCGTATGGGGCATGCGGCAGGTGTGAAATTCGGACTGGTAGGAGGTATTGTTCATCCGCAACTGGTGGGAAAACATGCGACTGCATCTGTGCAGCCTCCGGTCCAGACCGACAGTCTGATGGAAGATTCACTGGCCACGGCAAAGGCGGAGAAGGAACTTCATTTTTGGGCTACGCAGCCCGACCAGCTCATCAGTTACGTGAGCTGTCACGATGACCTCTGTCTGGCCGACCGGCTGAAAACGACCTTGCCGGGACTTTCGGAGCAGGAGATGAATGCACTGGCCAAGCTGGCGGCTACGGCAGTATTCACGTCGCAGGGCATTCCGTTCTGGTATGCGGGGGATGAGATTCTGCGCGACAAGCAGGGCGTGGCCAATTCGTACAAGAGCCCGGATGCCGTCAATGCCATCGACTGGCGGAGAAAGACTTCACATCATGATTTCTTTGATTACGTACGTGGACTGATTGCCATGCGTAAGGCGCATCCTTCGTTCCGTATGGGCGATGCTTCGCTGATAGCCAAACACCTGGAGTTCTTGCCGACACCTGCCAGCAATGTGGTGGCTTTCCGCATCAAAGGAAGTCCGGCGGGCGATTCGTGGCTGAATACGGTGGTGGTGCTCAACGCACGTACGGAACCGGTGCAGATCAGTGTGCCCGAAGGACGTTATTGGATAGCCTGCCGCGACGGGCGTGTGGACAATGTGCTGGGACTGGGTACGCTGACGGGCAATGTGCTCACGGTGGCTCCCCGCACGGCCATGATTGTGCATCAGTAAGAAACAACGACATAGAAACAATTATAAAACTAAAAAAGACAATGCAGAATGTAATTACAATTGAGAACGGGGTGACGCGTCATCCGCTCTATCGGATGAAGGAACCTATCAACCTGCAGATTGCTGCGGGAGAGCATGTGGCCATTGTGGGGCCCAACGGGGCGGGAAAGAGCCTGTTGGTAGATACCATCACGGGCCGTTATCCGTTGCTGATGAACGAGGTGAAGTATGATTTCTCTCCTTCGGCATCCAAAATGGCTTGTGACAACATCAAATACATCACTTTCCGCGACTCGTATGGGGATGCCGACGGGAATTATTATTACCAGCAGCGATGGAACTCGCACGACTTGGACGATACGCCCATCGTGGCCGATTTGTTGCCGGAGTGCAAGGACGAGCAGCTCCGGAAGACGCTCTACGACTTGTTTGGCATAGAGGAGATGCTCGGCAAGCACATTATCCTGCTTTCCAGTGGGGAACTCCGCAAGTTTCAGCTGACCAAGACGTTGCTGAGCGGTCCGCGGGTGTTGATTATGGACAATCCTTTCATCGGGCTGGATGCCCGGACACGCGGACTGTTGCATACGTTGCTGGGCAAGCTGACGGAGATGACGGATCTGCAGGTGATTCTGGTCTTGTCGAAGACGGATGATATTCCTACGTTCATCACGCACGTGATACCGGTGGAAGACCGTCACTGTGGACCGAAAATCACGTTGCAGGAATACCTGGCTCACCGGGAACCGGCGCCGGTGCATGTGCTGTCCGACGAAAAACGGCAGCGGATACTGGATCTGCCGTATGCCGAGAACCTGTATCATACGGAGCATATCGTAGACTTGAACAAGGTAAGCATCCGCTACGGGGAACGAGTCATCTTGAAAGACCTCGACTGGACGGTGAAGTGCGGAGAGAAATGGGCGCTCAGCGGAGAGAATGGAGCCGGAAAGTCTACGTTGCTGAGCTTGATTTGTGCCGATAATCCGCAGAGTTATGCATGCGACATTGCGTTGTTCGGACGCAAACGGGGCAGTGGCGAGAGTATCTGGGAAATCAAGAAGCACATCGGTTATGTGAGTCCGGAAATGCACCGTGCTTATTTGAAGAATCTTCCGGCCATTGACATCGTGGCCAGCGGTTTGCACGACTCTATCGGCTTGTATCGCAAGACGCAGGAAAAGGATGTGGAGACGTGCGTGTGGTGGATGGATATCTTTGGCATTGCCGATTTGAAAGACCGCAGTTTCCTCCAGCTCTCCAGTGGGGAACAGCGTATGGTGCTGTTGGCCCGTGCGTTTGTCAAAGATCCTGAGCTGCTGATTCTGGACGAGCCTTTGCACGGATTGGACATGCGTAACCGCCGGTTGGTGAAGGATGTCATCGAGGCTTTCTGTGGCCGGAAAGACAAGACCTTGATCATGGTGACGCACTATCAGGAGGAACTTCCGTCTACCATTACAAACTCGTTGTTCCTGAAACGGAATAAGTAGGAAGTGGAATTTCCGGTAGTTCGTAAGTGTGATAATATAAGAATCCCCTTATTTTTCTCTTTCTCCCTCATAAAAGGAGAGTAGAAAAATAAGGGGATTCCTTTGTAAATACGTCCTCAAATCCAGAGGTTCTTGACCCCTTTTCTAATTCCTGAGGTGTATTTGTTTCCAATATGCTACGTCTCCAAATACAGGGAGACCTTTTATGGTTGAGGCTTGCAGGCAGGGTTTCGGACTGTTTCGGTAGGCCTTGTTTCTATTAGCATCTTACTAGCTTACCAGCCTTGCTTGTCCTGCAGTTGGCGGAGGGCCTTGCGGTAATCTTCCACCAGCTCCGTCATCACTTCATCCACTGTCTGTAACTCGTGAATCTGTGAGGCGGCTTGTCCGATTTCCAGCTCTCCTTCATAGATATCTCCTTCAAAGATACCTTTCTTGGCCCGGCCTTTGCCTAACAGCAGTCTCATTTCATCCACGGAAGCACCCTTTTGTTCCGCTTCCTCCACCTGTTTGTAGAAATCGTTCTTGACCAGACGGGTGGGGGAAAGCTGTTTGAGCGTCAGTTGGGTATCCCCTTCGTTCAGGCGTAGGCACCGGTCTTTGAAGGTGAAGTGGGCCGAACTCTCTTCTGTCAGGGCGAAGCGGGTGCCCATCTGAACACCTTCAGCGCCCAAGGCTTCCGCAGCCAGGATACCTTCTCCCGACACGATACCTCCTGCGGCTATGAGGGGGACGGTGCATACCTTCTTCACTGCCGGAATCAGGCAGAAAGTGGTAGTCTCTTCCCGTCCGTTGTGCCCACCGGCTTCAAAACCTTCGGCCACAATGGCATCCACTCCGGCTTCCTCGCATTTCATGGCGAAACGGCTGGAAGATACCACATGGGCTACCTTGATGCCTGCCTGTTGGAGTTTGGAGGTCCATGTCTTCGGGTTACCGGCAGAGGTAAACACGATTTTCACTTCTTCTTCCTGAATGATGTCCATCAGGGTGTCAATCTCAGGATACATCAGCGGTACATTGACGCCGAACGGTTTGTCGGTGGCCGCCTTGCACTTGCGGATGTGTTCGCGCAGGGTTTCCGGATGCATGGAGCCGGCTCCCAGTAACCCCAGTCCGCCTGCATTGCTGACGGCTGAAGCCAGTCGCCAGCCGCTGCACCACACCATTCCTCCTTGAATGATGGGGTAGCGGATACCGAAAAGGTGACAGACTCTGTTGTTCATAACGATTATTTATTATATTTTTCCAGCAGGCTCTTGGCTACGGTGTCACCCAGTTTGACAGCCTTCTCCAAGTTGGCCAGTCCTTCTTTCTTCTTGTTCTGCTGTAGCTGGCAGTAACCGAGCATGCGGTAAGCGGCAGAATTCTGCGCGTCCAGTTCAATGGCCTTGTTCAAGGCTTCGATGGCCTCATTCAACTGGTTGACCCGGAGATGGATTCCACCCTTTTCTACCCAGTATTCCACACTCTTCGGTTCCATTTCGATGGCCTGGTTGATGTCGTTGATGGCCTGCTGGTACATGCGGCATTGCATCTCGGCCTGTTCGCGGATGAAATAGAACTCGGCGGAAACCTGTCCCATCATGGCCTCCTGAAAGAGGTTATAATCTACTACAGCTTCGCGGAACTGGTTGTCTTCCGCTTTCATGCGTCCACGTTCGTAGAGGTAGGGTGCGGCTTCCTTACCGTAAGGTGGGTTGTATTTTGCCACGGCACTGTCCATCAACGCGATGGCTTCTTTCTTGGAAGCACCGTCAATCAATTCCTTCGTCTTGGCTGCTGCATAAAAAGTGGCAGCCGAAGCCAGTGGGGAGCGGTTCACCTCTTCGTAGCTGGCGAAAGCTTCCGGATATTTCTGCATGGCAAAATAAATGTCGCCCTGTAACTGGTAATACAATCCCTGCTTGTCGTTCTCAAGGGCCGTATTGATTTCTTTCAGTGCCCGTTCCAGCGTCCAGTCACCGTGAGGTTTGGCGCCTTGTAATCCCAGCACGTAGTTATACAACAGTTTGGAACGGTTATAGTAGGCATCTCCTTTGTTGTCGGCGACTTCTACCATGGCGTCCAGATCCTTTTCGGCCAGTGCATAATGGGCGTCGTCACCATAGCCGATGTAGCAGGTGGCCCGGCGGGAGTAACCTTCACTGTTCTTCGGATATTGCTGGATGAATTCGTTCAGCAAGTTCAGGTATTCATCACGGGTCAGGTTGGATGAAGCCATGTACACGTACACCAGCGCCTGTGATTCGTCTTCCGGCAATCCTTTGCGGATGCCGATGGCATTCAGGGCAAAGTCGTTGACCGACAAGGCGCTGATGGAAAGACTCTTGGCATATCCGATGCCGATGGCATAGCTCGAAGTGCTTTCTTTGTCGCTGTTTTTCTGCACCAGTCCTATCACTTCCCCTTCCGCGTTCATCACCGGGCAGCTGACTGTCTTGTCACCCGTCTTCATGTTCAGGGTGTAATAGAAAGAGTTGTTGCTGATGGTATCAATCTTGGCAATGGTACCGTGCGTACCCGTTGCTGCTTTCTGAGTAGAGTAGGGCAATAAGTACACGGTCTCGTTCACTGCTCCCGGACGTGAGGTCGGTTGCAAGGCTTCAATCTTTTTATCGGAAGCCGTTTTGAATTTCACTACGTCGTACATGTCGTTGGCTCCCAGAATGTATTCCACCGGAAGTTCTTTTCCTTCGGCAGTGACTACAACGGCACGTTCGGCTCCTTTGAATAAGGTATAATCTGAAACACCCGTGCCGTTCTCATCGATGTAGAATCCGTTGCCGGTATTGAGAATCTGATTGTTTTTGTCATACGTGACAACGGAAAACACCGCTTTCCGGGCTTTGTTTGCCCATTTGGGAAGTTCTTGGGCGAACCCCATCTGGAAAGCCATTCCGCAGCACGTCAGAATAAGGGTAAATTTTCTTATTTTCATGGTAGTTGTATGTTTTATTGTTTTATTCTTCTCCGAATCCTCTTTGCTTCACGGCTTCATAAATCAGGATACCCGCTGCTACGGATACGTTCAGCGATTCGATGTTTCCGAACAAAGGAATCTTGATCCATTCGTCGCAAAGAGCCAAGTGGTCATAAGGCACACCCGTATCTTCCGCTCCCATGATGATGCAGGTCGGACTCTTGTAGTCGGCCTTGGTGTAATCATAATCCCCTTTCTCCGTGGCCGCCACAATCTTGAATCCGCTGTCCTTCAGAAATTTGATGGTATTTGTAATGTTATTTTCTCGACAGACAGGGATTGTGTGCAGGGCACCTGCCGAAGTCTTGATGGCATCTGCATTTACGCTGACACTGTTTTTGGAGGGGATGATGATGGCATCTACTCCGGCACATTCACACGTGCGGGCAATGGCTCCGAAGTTACGCACATCTGTCAGTCCGTCCAACAGGATAAGCAGCGGATTCTTTCCCTGTTCGAACAGGAAAGGCACGATGTCCTCCGTGCGCTGGTAAGTGATGGGCGAGATGAAAGCCACCACACCCTGGTGATTCTTCTTGGTGATGCGGTTGATGCGTTCCACCGGTACCCGTTGTACGGGGATAAAGGTATCTTTCAACACCGCGAAGAGCTCCTTCGACAAATCACTCTGGATATCCTTCTTGATTAATACCTTGTCAATCTCTTTTCCGGCCTGGATAGCCTCGATGACGGCGCGTACGCCGAAAATCATTTCGTTCTTTTCTATCATGGTCTTGTAGTTTCTTGTTATGAGTTAAAGCCTAGCAGGGCACGTGCATTCTGTACGGCGGCGTCCGTAAGCTTGCTGCCGCTGAGCATGTGGGCGATTTCCTGCACCCGTTCCTTGTCCGACAACCGCCGGATGTGGCTGTTTGTTCCGGTCTCGGTATCTTCCTTGTACACCTTGTAGTGCGCAATGCCGCGGGCGGCAATCTGAGGCAGGTGCGTGATGCTGATGACCTGCCGGTTCTGCCTTCCCATGTCCTGCATGATGAGGGCCATCTTCTCTGCGATGGAACCCGAAACACCCGTGTCAATCTCATCGAAGATGATGGTAGGGAGTTTGACGGCTCCCGCAATCATGGCCTTGAGCGAGAGCATTACGCGGGCAATTTCACCGCCCGACGCGATGGAAGCCACATTCTGCAGCGTACCGTTCTTGTTGGCCGAGAAGAGGAAAGTCACGCTGTCCATTCCCTTGCTGTCCGGTTCCTTGCGGGCCGTCAGTTCCACGGCAAACCGCACGTTGGGCATTCCCAGCGGGATAAGCAGAGATTCCATCTGCGATTCGATGTGGCGGGCCGACTGCGTACGGAGTTCCGTCAGCACACCGGCCTGTTTCAGCACCTCTGCGTAGAGTTTCTTCTTCTGTCCTTCCAGTTCTGCAATCCGGTCGTCGAAAGAAGTGATGTCATTCAGCTGGTTACGGTAGTTTTCCGTCAGTTCCAGCAGTTCCTCTACCGTTTGTACGTGATGCTTCTGCTGCAAGGAATAAATCAGGTTCAACCGTTCGTTCACGAAATCCAGACGCGAAGGATTGAATTCCACTTCTTCTTCCGCATTGCCAATCTCGCGGGCGAGGTCTTTCAGTTCGATGTAGCAGCTGTTCAGCCGTTCCATCCATTCCCGTGCCGGGGCATATACCTGAGTCAGGCCCTGAAGCGTCTGCATACATTCCTTGGTGAGCGATACCGTACCGCCTTCTTCGCCGTTGATCAGTTGGCTGGCCTTGTAGAGTCCGGCCTTGATGTCTTCGGCATGGCTCAGCGTTTCCGCCTCCTGTTCCAGGTCCGTCTGTTCGTTTTCCTTCAGTCCGGCCTCCTCCAGTTGCTCCAGTTGGAAACGGATATAGTCCTCGTCCTGTCGGCTCTTTTCAGCCTGCGCGATGAAATCCTCCAGTTCCTTTGCTACTTTCTTATACGACTGGTAGACGGCCTGATAGGCTGTTAGTTGCGTCTCGTCCTGCGCCAGAATGTCCAAGATGTTCAGCTGGAAACCTTCTTTGTTCAGCAGCAGGTTCTGGTGCTGGCTGTGTACGTCAATCAGTTTCTCGCCCAGCACTTTCATCTGTGCAAGCGAGGCCGGAGTATCGTTGATGAACGCCCGGCTTTTTCCGTTGGCCGACACTTCCCGGCGCAGGATACATTCGTCCGGCTCGTATTCAATGTCGTTTTCCTGAAAAAACGGTTCCATGCCATAGTTGGCAATCCGGAAAGTCGCTTCCACAATACACTTCGAAGCCCCTTTCTTGATGGCTTTCACGTCGGCCCGCTGACCCAGCAGAAGTCCGATGGCCCCCAAGATGATGGACTTACCCGCTCCGGTTTCCCCGGTGATGACCGAAAATCCGGAAGTGAAGCTGATGTCCAGTTTGTCAATCAGCGCATAGTTTTGTATGAAAATAGACTGTAGCATGGCAATTTAGGAATGAAACAGACTCGAAAGTTTGTCAACAATGTCCTCGGCCACTTCCTTCTTGCTTTTCAGCGGATAGGAAACAGCTTCCGAACGGTCGATAATCGTGATTTTGTTGGTGTCGCAGCGGAATCCGGCCCCTTTGTCGTTCAACGAGTTCAGTACGATGAAATCAAAGTTTTTCCGGGCCAGTTTGTCTTGGGCATGACTTACTTCGTCGCAGGTCTCCAAGGCAAATCCCACCAGCACCTGTCCCGGCCGTTTCTCTTTCCCGAGCGAGGCGGCGATGTCGCACGTCGGCTTCAACCGCAACACGAGGTCGTCTTTTTCCCGCTTGATTTTCTGTGCGGCTACCTGTTCCGGGGTAAAATCGGCCACGGCGGCACAGAGGATTCCGGCATCGGCCTCCTTGAAAGCTGCGGCTGCGGCCTGATGCATTTCCGCCGCACTTTCCACGTCTATGCGGTGAATGTGCGGATGGACGGTATGCAGGGTGACAGGGCCGCTTACCAAGGTGACTTCGGCCCCTCGTGCAGCGCACGCTTCAGCCAGGGCATATCCCATCTTTCCGGAAGAATAGTTGCCGATAAAGCGTACCGGATCAATCTTTTCGTACGTAGGACCCGCCGTGATGACAATTTTCCGTCCGGCCAAGTCCTGCTGGCGGGCGAAAAACTCTTCCAATACTTCCACAATTTTCTCCGGTTCCTCCATGCGTCCTTTTCCTACCAAATGGCTGGCCAGTTCGCCCGAAGCCGGTTCGATGATGTGGTTGCCGTAGCTGCGCAGAATGTCCAGATTATGCTGGGTGGAAGGATGGGCAAACATGTCCAGGTCCATGGCTGGCGCCACGAATACCGGTGCTTTCATCGACAGGTAGGTGGTGACCAGCATGTTGTCGGCTATTCCGTGTGCCATCTTGCCGATGGTAGAAGCCGTAGCCGGAGCAATGACCATGGCATCGGCCCACAGACCCAGGTCCACGTGACTGTGCCACGTGCCGTCGCGCTGTGAGAAAAACTCGCTGATGACCGGCTTGCTGGTCAGGGCCGAGAGAGTGATCGGCGTGATAAATTCCTTTCCTGCCGGGGTGATGACAATCTGCACCTCCGCTCCCTTCTTGATCAGTGCCCGTGTCAGCACTGCTGCCTTGTAAGCCGCGATGCTGCCCGTGATGCCCAGTACGATTTTCTTGCCTTGTAGTGTATTCATGCACAATTTCCTTTACTTGACCAGCCCTGTTTCGCGCAGGCGAATCTTGGTCAGTACATTTTTCGTATTCAGTGTGAAATCTCCGTTCATAATCCAGCCGTAATAGCCCATGTCTTTCTTGAGCACTTCGGCCACGGGAATTCCTTTGTATTTTCCGAAGTTGAAAACCTCCACTCCCTTGTCGTCATAGATGATTCTTCCGGCAAAGTCCACATTCTTGCTGTAGCTGGAATAATCCGACAGGAAATTGATGTCGTTTTCCAACACATCCGGATAATGGTCGAGCTGTGCTTTCAGTACTTCATACGTAGCCCGCGTGTCGGCTTCGGCCGTATGTGCATCTTCCAGGTTCTTCCCGCAATAGAATTTATAGGCAGCCGAAAGTGTGCGCTGTTCCAGTTTGTGGTAGATAACCTGCACGTCGATGAATTTCCGTTTGGTCAGGTCGATGTCGATACCGGCCCGCAGAAATTCTTCCACCAGTACGGGTACATCGAAACGGTTGGAATTGAATCCGGCAATGTCGGCCCCTTCAATGTCTTTGGCGATGTCCTTTGCCACCTCCTTGAAAGTCGGGCAGTCGGCCACATCCTCGTCGTGAATACCATGGATGGCAGTCGATGCTTCCGGAATGTGCATTTCCGGATTGATACGGAGCGTTTTGGCCTCCTCATTCCCGTTGGGATATACTTTCAGGTAACAGATTTCAACGATACGGTCAGTATTGATATTGGTGCCCGTGGTCTCCAGGTCGAAGAACACGAGCGGATTTTTCAAGTTCAGTTTCATGAGTAAGTTATGTGTACAAATGAATAATCAGTCATTCAGCATCATCGGCATCAGCAGCATCAGCAGGTCTTCGTTTTCTTCCTGTTCTTCCGGCACGATGACTCCTGCACGTGACGGGTCGGCCAGTTCGATGATGATATTTTGCGCAGAGATATTGTTCAGGATGTCAATCAGGAACGACGACTTGAAACCGATGCTCATCGGATTGCCGTCATACTGGCATACGATGGTTTCTTCGGCCGAAGTCGAGAAGTCGATGTCCTGTGCGGAAATCTTCATCTGGTTTTCCGACAGACTCAACTTGATCAAGCTGCTGGACTGCGAAGAGAACACAGACACACGGCGCAGGGCACTGATGAAAAGGGCGCGGTCGATGATGGCGCGGTGCGGATTGTTCTGCGGGATTACCGAGTTGTAGTTCGGGTAACGTCCCTCAATCAGGCGGCATACCATCTGATAGTTCTCCAGAGTGAACATTGCGTTGCGGTCGTCGAAACCGATTTGTACGTCGCCCTGTTCCTTCGGCAGCAAGCCTTTCAGCAGGTTGGCCGGTTTCTTCGGCAGGATGAAAGCCGCTTTTTCAGCTCCGTGAGCCGCATACGTCTTGCAACGCACCAGTTTGTGCCCGTCGCTGGCCACCAGTGTGATGTCTTCCGTGCTGATATCGAAATAAATACCGTTCATCACCGGACGAAGTTCATCGTCGGCTGTGGCAAACAAGCTGCGGTTTACCCCGTTCATCAGGACGTCAGCCCCCATGGTCACCTGCACGGCATTGCTGCCCAGTTCCTGTGCCTGCGGATACTCGTCGGCATTCTGTCCCATCAGGCTGTATTTACCGTTCTGATATTCCACGGTGATTTCCATGTTGCTGGTTTCTATGTGAAAGCTCAACGGCTGTTCAGGGATTTCTTTCAGTGCTTCCAGCAAAGTCTTGGAAGAAACGGCAAACCGTCCGTCGCTGTCCGATTCGTTCACTTCAATGGAAGTCGACAGGGTCGTGTCATTGTCGGATGCCGTCATGAAGAGCGTACCGTCTCTCAGTTCGAAAAGAAAACAGTCCAGAATCGGTAAGGAATTTCTTGAATTAATTACTCGGCTGATAGCCTGCAAGTGGCTGAATAAAGCAGTGCTTGAAACGATAAACTTCATAGTTCTTTTATATTTATTTTTGTTTTGTTTTTGTTCTCAGAAAGCATCCTTTGATGCCTTAAACCAACTGCCAAAGTTACGAAAAGATTACATACAGCCCATAAAAAAAGGTCTTAAAAATTAGTTTTCTTCTGTGGAAAGTCGTAATTTCGTCACCGAATTTAAAAATAATATTTATGGAATTAGCAGGAAGAGTGATTGCAGTTTTGGAGCCGAAAGGTGGTACCTCACGTAACGGAAACGAATGGAAAGTTCAAGAATATGTCATCGAGACACACGACCAGTATCCGCGCCGCATGTGTTTTGATGTCTTTGGAGATGACAAAATCAAGCAGTTTAATATTCAGATAGGAGAAGAGCTGAATGTGTCTTTCGACATCGATGCCCGCGAATGGCAGGGACGCTGGTTCAACAGTATCCGTGCCTGGAAAGTGGAACGGGTAGGGGCGGCTCCTCAGGTGCCTCCTACGGAAGCTCCTTTCCCGCCGGTGAATGCGGCTCCGGCCGATTTCTCTGCTACAGATGAGAAAGACGACCTGCCGTTCTGATAAAAAATAAAAGGCAAAAGAAAAGTCCCTTGCATCACGTGGTGCAAGGGACTTTCTCTTTTTGTATAGCTGATGATAATCAAGAGTTCATGCTCATCAGGAATTCGTCGTTGTCCTTGGTCTTTTCCAGACGGTCTTTCACGAAATCCATGGCTTCTATCGGATTCATGTCTGCCAGGTATTTGCGGAGAATCCACATGCGGTCGAGGGTAGTCTTGTCCAGCAGCAGGTCGTCGCGACGGGTACTTGAAGCCACGATGTTGACTGCCGGGAAGATACGCTTGTTGCTCAGGTTGCGGTCCAGCTGCAATTCCATGTTACCTGTTCCCTTGAATTCCTCGAAAATCACTTCATCCATCTTCGAACCGGTATCAATCAGGGCGGTAGCCACGATAGTCAGCGAGCCTCCTCCTTCAATGTTACGGGCAGCACCGAAGAAACGTTTGGGTTTGTGCAATGCGTTGGCATCCACACCTCCGGACAGCACCTTGCCCGATGCCGGAGAAACCGTGTTGTAGGCACGTGCCAGACGGGTGATGGAGTCGAGGAAGATGACTACATCGTGTCCACATTCTACCATGCGTTTGGCCTTTTCCAATACGATGCCCGCAATTTTCACGTGGCGTTCAGCCGGTTCGTCGAAGGTAGAAGCAATCACTTCGGCCTTTACGCTGCGTGCCATGTCGGTCACTTCTTCCGGACGTTCGTCGATGAGCAGCATGATCATGTACACCTCCGGATGGTTGGCTGCAATGGCGTTGGCAATGTCTTTCATCAGGATGGTCTTACCGGTCTTCGGCTGTGCCACAATCAGGGCGCGCTGTCCTTTACCGATAGGCGCGAACAAATCGACCACGCGGGCCGAGAGGTTGTCGTTGTATCCCTTGCACAATTTGAATTTTTCGTCGGGGAAGAGAGGAGTCAGGTGGTCGAACGGAATACGGTCGCGCACCAGAGCCGGGTCGAGTCCGTTGATTTTGGACACCTTGACCAGCGGGAAATATTTTTCACCTTCTTTGGGCGGACGGATGGTACCTTCTACCACGTCGCCGGTTTTCAGTCCGAGCAGTTTGATCTGTGACTGTGACACGTAGATGTCATCGGGTGAAGAAAGATAGTTGTAATCGGAAGAACGGAGGAAGCCGTAGCCGTCGGGCATGATTTCCAGTACGCCGGTTCCCTGCAGGATATCATCGAAGTCGTATGCCTTCTCTACAGGCTTTGGTGCAGGAGCTGTGGCGTTGGCCTGTGCTTCCGTAGAAGCGGCAGCCGGTTGTCCCGCAGGATTGTTCTGTCCGTTCGGCTGTGTATTGTCTTTTCCTTGGTTGTTGTTATTGTTGGGGCGGTTGTTCCGGTTGTTCTGGCGAGCCTGGCGCGGCTGGAATTTTTGTTTGCCCTCTTTGGCCGGAGCGGGAGCAGGAGCCTCCATTTTGGTTGCTTCAAACTTGCCAAGCAGTTCCGATGGAATTTCGAATTTTTCCGACGGCAGGTCTTCTATAGGAATAAAGTCATTGTTGCTTAAATCGAGTGGAGGAAGTTCCATGTCATCGTCGATGGGGAGGGGCGCTGCAGCAGGAGCTGTTTCTTGTTTCTCTTGTTGGGCCTGCTGTTCTGCTTCCTGTGCCTCTTTGGCCAGGGTTGATTTGTTTTTAGACCCCGGTTTCCGTCCTCGTTTGGCCTTCGGTTTTTCTTCGGCAGCCGGAGCTTCTGCCTGGATGGCCGTCCCTTCGGCGGGGGCTGTTTCTTTCATTGTATTTTCGGCCGGAGCAGGTATCTCTTTAAATAAAGGTGTAGGAGCCGGGAGAGCAGGAGTGTTGACCTCCAGTTTCTGTGCCTTGTCTTTGGTGGCAGTGTACACCTTGTCCCCTTCTTTTTTTATGCTGATGCGCGAACGCTTGCGTGGTTGTCCTTCTTTGCGTTCTTCATTGTTTTGTTGGGCGGCCACTTTTTTGGTGGCACCGACAATAGCTTGTTCGTCCAGAATGCGGTACACCAATTCTTCTTTTCGCAGCGAATCGGTTTTTTTCAGACCCAACTCTTTGGCAATCTGCTGCAACTCCGACAAATCTTTGTCGTTTAATTGAATGATATTGTACATAAATAGGTTAATAATGATATAATTAATATTGGCCGTGTGAAACATGACAAACCATCAGGAGGTCTCTTTCCTCTTTCACACGTATTTGAATTTCGAAAGATATTGATTGTTGTTGTTCTTGAACCGGGAACAGGACACACCATCCGTTGCCTGATGCCCTTTTGCTTCATTGCGAGGACAAAAGTAAGTGTTTTTTGTGATAATCACGAATAAATGGTGACTTTTTTTCATATTTCTCTCTCCTGATTGAAAGAAATGTGCTAATTTAGCCGTTGAAAATACAATTTAAATGATTGATTAACTCTTATGAAAAAAGTAATTTTTACAGAAAAGGCTCCTGCTGCCATTGGCCCATACAGCCAGGCTGTGGAAGTGAACGGTATGGTATTCTTGTCTGGACAGATTCCGGTAGACCCGGCTACAGGCGAGGTAGTGGAAGGTGGCATCAAGGAACAGACCACACGGGTGTTTGAAAACATCAAGAACGTGCTGGCTGAAGCCGGACTGACTACTGCCAATGTAGTGAAAACTACGGTGTTCCTGTCTGATATGGCCTTGTTTGGCGACATGAATGCTGTGTATGCCCAGTATTTCGAGGGCGATTTCCCGGCTCGTTCGGCTGTGGCCGTAAAGGCTTTGCCGAAAGGAGTGCTGGTAGAAATAGAAAGTATTGCGGTGAGATAACCGCAGGCCGGAGCAGGCACGGGGGGAAGTTTTTATCCGGGTCTGCTCCGGTATTTTTTTAATGGGTAATTTTGTGATGATGTTACTGAGAAAGTTTAAAATCAGGAAAGAGAATAAATGGAAACTGGCCACTTTCGTGCTGGCCGTGCTGGTCGCCATTGCCACGACTTTGTATATCTACAGGTATGAACCTTTTTCATCCGGACTGGAAATTACCGACGAACTGGGTGGAAATATCTTCCCCGTTACGATTCTTTCTACCGCCACGACCGATGCCCAGCTGATTGTGCCGGGCGACAGTACTTATCTGGGCAATCCCAAATCGTGTATCGCCATCAAGATACGCAGTCCTCATGCCAACAGCAAACTTCACATCGAACTGGCTGAAACACCGTTTTTTGCCCATTCGATTTCTGAATTCATTTTGCCGGAGTCGGGAAAGGAATACCTGATTTTTCCCGATGTGATATGGAATTATCAGGCGTTGCTGGAGAACACGCAGGCCATGCCGGTCACTGTGTCCGTGCAGGCGAAGCTGAACAACGGGCGGGTGTATTCGGCCATGCATACGTATTCCGTGCGCAGCATCAACGAGTGTCTGTTGGGGTATATCGACAGCAATATGAAGTTTCACGACACGGGTGAGTTCTTTGCCGCGTATGTGAACGAGGACAATCCGAACATCAGCCAGGTGTTGCGTGAGGCCCTCGATTCGCGCATCGTCAACCGTTTCTGGGGGTATCAGAGCAAGGACACGACGGTGGTCGACAAGCAGGTGTATGCCTTGTGGTATGTGTTGCAGAAAAGAGGGTTCAAGTACAGTTCCATCAGCAACAGCAGCCTTTCTTCGAACGTGGTGTTCACCCAGCGGGTACGGACGTTCGACGATGCCCTGAAATCGGCCCAGATCAACTGTGTGGACGGAAGTGTGCTGTTTGCCTCTTTGCTGAAGGCCGTCAATATCAACCCGATTCTGGTGCGGGTGCCGGGCCACATGTTCGTAGGTTATTACACAGACCGTCTGCACCGGAACATTCATTTTCTGGAAACGTCCATGATTGGCGACGTGAACCTGGACGACTTCTTCCCGGAAGAAAAACTGGATTCCACCGTGGCAGGCAAGTCGCAGGAGAGTGTGTCGAAGTTCATGTTCGAGAAATCCAAGGAATATGCCACCCGCATCTACAACGAACATAAAGACCTGATTCATTCGGGAAAGGTGAACTACATGTTCCTGGAAATCGACAAGGCCACGCGGGCGTACGTACAACCCATAGCTGGAAAATAAACGCATGAAACTGGTATATCTGTATCATAGCGGCTTTGCCCTGCTGGGCGAAGGCTATACCATCGTATTTGATTATTTTGAAGATTCCCTTTCGGCCGACAAGGGGATTCTGCACGACGAAATACTTTCACGGGAAGGGCGGCTGTATGTGCTGGCCAGCCATTCGCATTACGACCATTTCAACCGGGAGGTGTTGTCGTGGAGCGCACGTCGGCCGGATATTGTCTATGTGTTTTCGCGCGACATCCAGCTTTCGGCCGGAGAGACCCGGTCGCGGACGATACACTGGATGGAGAAAGGCGATGTGTTTCAGGATGATTTTCTGGAAATCCGTGCCTTCGGTTCGACCGATATCGGCGTCTCGTTCTGGGTGAAGGTGGAAGGAAAAACGGTGTTTCACGCCGGCGACCTGAACAACTGGCACTGGATGGACGAGAGTCCGGAAGCGGAATGGAAACGCGATGAAGCTTTCTTTCTGAGAGAGTTGGAAGACATCGCTGCTTATACTGACCGGATGGATGTGGTACTGTTTCCGGTCGACCCCCGGCTGGGACGGGAATACATGCGGGGCCCTTTGCAGTTTGTGAAACGGATAAAAACCGCTATCTTTGTACCGATGCATTTTGACGAAGCCTATGCAAAGGCCGAGGCTTTCGTCCCGTTGGCCGCACAGGAGGGTACACGGGTGTGGGTGCCTGTCCATCGGGGCCAGCAGACGGATTTGGATTGATATATTGTAGAAAACTAAAATAGGAAAAGACATGGAAATAAAAGGAAGATTTGACCATTTCAATATCAACGTGACCAACCTCGAAAAAAGTATCCAATTTTATGAGAAGGCGCTGGGCCTGCACGAGTCTCACCGCAAGGAAGCGGCCGACGGTTCGTTCATCCTGGTGTACCTCACCGACGGCAGTTCGAATTTTCTGCTGGAACTGACTTGGTTGCGCGACCATACACAGGCTTATGAGCTGGGTGAGAACGAAAGCCATCTGTGTCTGCGGGTGGCAGGCGACTACGACGAGGTCCGCAAGTTCCACAAGGAAATGGGATGCGTCTGCTTCGAAAACGAGCAGATGGGACTGTATTTCATCAACGACCCGGATGATTATTGGATTGAGATTCTTCCGCTGAAGTAAATCAGTCTGATGGGTATACGAACCTAAAACAAACGTGTTATGAAAAAATATATCTCTCCGGGGGCGTGGTTTTCACTGGAGTACCCCGACAACTGGTGTGAATTTGAGGATACGGAAGACAGCTTCCTGTTTTATAATCCGGACAAGTGGAACGGCAATTTCCGCATTTCTGCCTATCGGGGCGAACGGGCGGATTATGCCGCAGCGTGCATGGAGGATGAGCTGCGCGAAGTGCGCGGAGCCAAGAAAGTGAAGCTGGGAAACTGGGACTGCGTCTATTCGGCCGAGAGCTTCCAGGAAAACAATGTGTGGTACACCACGCACATCTGGGTGACCGGACGGGGCGAGATTTCGGTGGAATGTTCGTTTACCGTGGTCAAGGGAGACAGCCCGAAAGCCGGAGAAGCGATTGTGGCTTCGTTGAAGGTACGTGGAGCTTCCGATAAGCCGGTGAAAGCCGTCATTCCGGTGCGGGTGCTGGAAATCAACCAGATAAACGAAGACTACGACTGGGCCGTTTCCACGGTCAAGAAACAGCTGACCAAGGACTTCACGGGTACGGAGGCCGATTTGGCCAACCTGCAGAAGGTGATGGACAGCGGGCGCTTCAACCCCAAGCAGCGTCAGGCGTGGGAAGGATTCGGTACGGCCTTCGGTGTGATACTGGTCAATGAGATGGACGGCATGGAATGGGTGACGGTCATCGACGGACCGAAAGAATATCCGGCCTTGCAGTTCGGCGGCTCGAAGGTGAGGGTGAATCCGGTGGCCCTGATTTGGGACAAGGTGCGCAACGGACAGCCGTGCAACCTGAAAGCGGAATTCGAACGGATTAAGAACGAGGTGGAAGCGGCCATGGATTGAGCCTTCTGCCGGTGACTTTAGAAGCAATCAATTATGACTCCTTATTTACAAGTAGAAAACCTGACCAAGTCGTTCGGCGACTTGGTGCTTTTTAATGACATATCTTTTGGCATTGCGGAAGGGCAGCGCATCGGACTGATTGCCAAGAACGGTTCGGGCAAGACCACCTTGCTGAACATCCTGGCGGGAAAGGAAGGCTATGACGAAGGGAAAATCACTTTCCGTCGTGACCTGCGCGTGGGGTATCTGGAACAGAGCCCGAAGTATCCCGAAGAGCTGACCGTGCTCGAAGCGTGTTTTTATCATGGCAATTCCACGGTGGAACTCATCAAGGAATACGAACGGTGCATGGAAACACCCGGCAATCCCGGACTGGATGACCTGCTGGCGCGGATGGAGCACGAGAAGGCGTGGGATTACGAACGCCGGGCCAAGCAGATTCTCTCGCAGCTGAAAATCCGCGACTTTTCCCAGAAAATCGGGCACTTGTCCGGCGGACAGCTGAAGCGGGTGGCCCTGGCCAATGTGCTGATTACGGAACCGGACCTGCTGATTCTGGACGAGCCGACCAACCACCTCGACCTGGACATGACCGAGTGGCTGGAGGAATACCTGAACCGTGGAAGCCTGAGCCTGCTCATGGTGACGCACGACCGTTATTTTCTGGACCGGGTATGCTCGGAAATCATAGAGATAGACAACCGCCAGTTGTATTCCTATAAAGGAAATTACAGTTATTACCTGGAAAAACGCCAGGAGCGCATCGAGGCGACCAATGCGGAGATTGCCCGTGCCAACAACCTGTATCGCACGGAACTGGAATGGATGCGCCGTATGCCGCAGGCACGCGGGCACAAGGCCCGTTCCCGCGAAGA
>ERZ779669.208-NODE-208-length-37365-cov-7.186465_pt1 | contig 37365 bp, 34 predicted proteins | sample MGYA00511372_ERZ779669 | MGnify/ENA primary metagenome ERZ779669 (study PRJEB29588, sample SAMEA1967891) | human gut metagenome | biome: human gut; feature: human-associated habitat; material: faeces | place: Denmark | collected 2008/2010 ... | reverse complement strand
TATCCTGCGTAGACGTGTTGGTCATCGACTGGATACGAATAGAATTGGGGCCGCCCAACGGCACAGCCCCAATATTTACTTCTGTGGTTTCTCTTCGAAAATAATTGAATAGATCCATTAGTTCGTTTTATATTCAAACTTCACTTCTTTCAGTTCTTCGTTCGCTTTTACGATTTTCTTTTTCAAACCTTCCTTGTAAGCAGCAAAAGCTTCCGCCAACTTTTCATCACTCAATGCAAGCATCTGGATAGCCAGGATAGCAGCATTCATTGCTCCGTTAATAGCCACAGTAGCCACTGGGATTCCCGGAGGCATCTGAATAATCGAATAGAGGGCATCTACACCGTCAAGCACGGAACCTTTAACGGGCACTCCGATCACCGGAAGTGTAGTGTTGGCCGCAATCACACCGGGAAGGGCGGCAGCCATTCCGGCAGCTGCGATGATGACTTTAAGGCCGCGTCCGGCAGCTTCTTTCGCAAATTTCTCCACTTCAGCCGGAGTGCGGTGAGCCGACAGGGCGTTCATTTCAAACGGGACTTGCATTTCATCGAGCAGTTTGGCGGCCTTTTCCATGACGGGAAGGTCGGAAGTACTGCCCATAATGATACTTACAATTGGTTTCATTCGTTGTTTTTATTTTAGTTATTCGTTAATAATCTCTTTGTAGGCTGCGGCATCCAGCAGTTCGTCCATTTCGCCGGCATCCGTCGGTTTCAGTTTGATAATCCAGCCTTCGCCGTAGGGGTCCTGGTTCACCAGTTCCGGGTGTTCTTCCAGCTGTGGGTTGACTTCCAGAATCTCGCCTCCGATGGGGAGGAACAAATCGGAAACAGTCTTTACCACTTCGACCGTACCGAACACTTCACCTTTGTCCAAAGTCTCACCTTCAGTGGTCACGTCGATGAATACGATGTCGCCCAGCTGCTGCTGTGCATAGTCTGTGATACCTACGTAGGCGGTGTCGCCTTCCAATCGAATCCATTCGTGTTCGTTGGTGTACTTGATGTTAGTTGGGAATTCCATATTGAATAAATTTAAAGTTTAAGATAATCAGTCTTCAAATAAACAAAATTCCGATGATACCACAAAATAAACCGACCAAAAACCCGCCGCCCACTTCTTTTAAAGTATGTTGTTTGACGATAATCCGTGCCGAACCGAGCATGCCGGACAGCAGGATGAACACGCAGAGCCATTCCACCGGATTGAACTGGAAGATGAAGCTGTAGGACAGCAGGCCGCCTACCATCATTCCTCCGCTGGCCATGTGGGTGCTGATTTTGACCCGGGTGTTGATGACGGTGCAGATGACCATGCAAATCAGGGTGGCCACGATGATGCCGCTCATGTAGCGGGGTAGGTGGATGTGGTACATGGTGATCAGGCAGGCCATGTAGCTCAGGATGGTCATGCCATAGGGGATGAAGCGTTTTTCCCGGTGTCCCAGTTCGCGGAGGGTCCATCCGTTGATTTTCTGGAACAGGTAGATGCCGAGCATCGGCATCAGGATGGTAAAGCAATACACAAGTCCCAGTATGGTGAGCTTGTATTGGAAGGGCATGATGCTCAGATACGTAAAGAAAAAGAGCAGGCAGAATGCCACAAAGGGTACCATGAATGGGGTGAAGACCATCGAAATGATGCGGGCTGTAGTGAACAGGGCACCCTTCGGTCTTTCCGGGTCGCGGGGAACCGGGTCATGGTAAGTCAGTTCATCAGGGATGCTGGTTTCTTCCATATAAATCAGTTATCTTCTTAATCGTGCTACGGGAATGTTCAGTTGCTGACGGTACTTGGCTACGGTACGCCGGGCGATGGGGTAGCCTTTTTCTTTCAGCATGTCGGCCAGTTCGTCGTCGGTGTAGGGCTTTTCCTTGTTTTCGCTGTCCACACATTCTTTCAGGATGCGCTTGATTTCGCGGACGGAAAGCTCTTCCCCGTTTTCGGTGGTATAGCCGTCGCTGAAGAAGAATTTCAGCGGATAGATGCCGTAGTTGGTCTGCACGTACTTGCTGTTGCTCACACGTGAAATGGTGGAGATGTCCAGTTTGGTACGTTCGGCCACGTCTTTCAGGATCATCGGGCGGAGCAAAGACTCGTCTCCTTCCTCAAAGAACGGGCGTTGCAGGTCGATGATGGCTTGCATGGTGCTCAGTAACGTCTGCTGGCGTTGCTTTACCGCATTGATGAATCCCTGTGCGGCGTCTACTTTCTGCTTGAGGAACATCAGGGCATCTTTCGATTCCTTGCTCTGGTTCTGCTTGTTGCGGGTATGCTCGTCGAGCAGTTCCGTAAATTCCCGGCTCAGCCGCAGTTCCGGCACGTTCCGGTTGTTGAGGCTCAGGTGGATGGTGCCGTCGTCTTCCGTCTCCACCAGGAAGTCGGGGATAATCTGTTGCAGGTTTTTCCCGATGGCTTCTCCCATGGAGCTGCCCGGACGCGGGTTCAGCTTGGTCAGTTCGGCCGTAGCCGCATTATATTGTTCTTCAGTAATATTCAGCTTCTGAATGATTTTCTCCTTGTTCTTGCGTGTGAAGTCGTCACAGCATTTCCCGATGATGTCCAGTTCAATCTGTTTCAGGGGGGAGTCTTCTTTCCGGCGAATCTGGATGAGCAGACATTCCTGCAGGCTTCTGGCGCCGATACCGGCGGGGTCGAAGTCCTGAATGATGGAAAGCACGTGTTCCAGTTGCTCGGCGGTGGTGTAGATGCCCTGATAGATGGCCAGTTCGTCGATCAAGGTGTCGGTCGATTTGCGGAGCAGGCCGTCGTCATCGAGCGAGCCGATGAGGTATTCTCCCAACTGCTTCTCTTCCGGCGTGAGGTGCTGCATGTCGAGCTGCTCTTTCAATGTTTCGTAGAAAGACACGTTGTCCGAAAACGGAATGTCTTCTGCCTGGTCTTCTTTCGAGCGGTTGTTTTCCTGCAGTTTATAGTCAGGGATGTCGTCTTCCGTGCGATAATCGCCCAGTGAGATGTCTTCTCCCGTGTCGGTATTCGGTTCTCCGTCCTCGTCGGTGGTGTTGTAATCCTCGTTGAGGTCATCGGAAGTGTCGGGCGTTTCTTTCCCTTCTTCCAGTGCCGGATTGTCCAGCAACTCTGCGTGAATCCGTTCTTCCAACTCCAGCGTAGGGAGTTCCAACAGCTTGACAGCCAGTATCTGTTGCGGAGACAGTGTCTGCACTTGTTGTTGTGCTTGTGTCTGCACTTGACGTGAACCTTGTACCATTTTTCTATTTAAATCTAATGAACTGCGTGCAAAAATAATAATTTAAATGAACAACACAGCAAAAGGGAAATTTTTTAATATTGGAAGCTGCTGCCTCCCAGGAACTCTCTCAACAGGGAAGTGGGCGGAAGTTCCTTGTCCTGCACCGATACGAAATAGTTCAGGAACCGCAGCAGGCGGTAGGCTTCGGAGTACTCCGGACAGCGGTTAGGTACCTTTCGTAAGACAGGTTCCACATAGTCTTTCAGTACGGCCAGTTCAAAGAGCAGGGCCGAGTTGAACATGGCATCGGCATTTTCCTGATAGGGGAATATCCATTTTTCTTCTCCGGCTCTGACGCTCGGCCAGCGGGCGATGGTCTCTTCCGCTGAGTAGTTGCGGTATTTGTAGTCGCGGATGATGCGCCGCAGCAACCGGTTGTCGGTGGTCGGAATGTAGTTGTGGTTGTCGAGCAGGATGGTGGTCAGGGCCGACACGTAGATTTTGTATTTGTTTTCTGCCGGGATGTGTGAGGTCAAGGCCGGGTTTAAGGCATGAATGCCTTCAATCACCAGAATCATGTGTTCGTCTATCCGGAGCTTCTTGCCGCTCATCTCTCGTTTGCCAGTGGTGAAGTTGTAACGGGGCAATTCCACCTCCTCCTCGTGGAGCAAGGCGGTGAGCTGTTTCTCAAAGAAAGGCAGGTCTACGGCATGGAGGGATTCAAAGTCGTGCTTTCCGTTCTCGTCCAGCGGAGTATCTTCACGGTTCACAAAATAGTCGTCCAGTGAGATGGGGTAGGGCTTGAGGCCGTTGGTCATGAGCTGGATGCTCAACCGCTTGCTGAAAGTGGTTTTCCCGGAAGAAGAGGGGCCGGATATCAGAACCAGTTTCACCCGTTTGCCGTCTTGGTTGCGATGGGTGATTTCATCGGCTATCTGTGCGATTTTCTTTTCCTGCAAGGCTTCCGACACGTTAATCAGGTCGGTGGCATGCCCCTCGTTGCAGGCCACATTCAGGTCACCCACCGTACTGATGCCCAGAATCTGGTTCCAGCGGTGATATTCCTGAAAGACCTCCAGCATCTTTTCCTGTTTCACCACCTCTTCCAGTTTGGTCGGGTTGGTACGGTTGGGAATCCGAAGTAGCAGTCCGTCGTAGTATTTCACGATGTCGAACAGGCGGATGTATCCGGTGCTGGGGACCAGACTGCTGTAGTAACAGTCCACAGTATCGCCCAGGCGGTAGTAGTAAGAGTAGAGTTGTCCGTAGGTGTCGAGCAGGCGGGCCTTGTCTTCCATGCCCCGTTCTTCAAACAGGCGGACCACTTCGTCGGTGTGACTTTCCGTACGTACGTAGGGAATGTCGGCCGCAATGATTTCCTGCATCTTCTGCTTGATGCGCTGCACGTCGTCCAGTCCGATGGTGCGGTCGATGTGGAGCTTGCAGAAATAGCCTTTCGAAATGGGGTGCTCCAAGGAAATACTTCCCTGAGGATAAAGTTCTTCCACTGCTTTGACCAGGATGAAAAACAGCGAACGGACGTAGGTCCGCATGCCCGACGGACTGGTGATGTCCAGAAATTCCACGTCTTTGTTGTAGTACACCCGGAAATCGAGACTTTCAACCTTGTTATTGACTTTGGCACTGACCGGACCGTAAGGCATGGACAGATTAAAACCGTTATAAATATCCAAAAGTGAGCATCCCTCAGGGAAATCTTTTGTTAAATTATTATTTTTGCAATATATTTGTAGCATAAATGTAATATGTGTTACTAACCTTGTGAATAGGCAGTTAATTTACTCATTAAACAATTAAAAGCCTCTTTCCTATTTAACTAATTACAAATGGAATATTTTTTTTATGATTTTTTAGCGCTTCTCGGCTCGTTGGCGCTCTTCCTTTATGGAATGAAAATCATGAGTGAGGGACTTCAGAAGTTTGCGGGCGACCGACTTCGCAGTATTTTAACCGCAATGACTACGAACCGTGTCACTGGAGTTCTGACCGGAATGCTGATCACTGCCTTGATTCAGTCGTCGTCTGCCACTACCGTGATGGTGGTCAGTTTCGTAAACGCCGGTTTGTTGACACTCTCTCAGTCTATCGGGGTGATTATGGGAGCCAATATCGGAACCACCGTGACAGCGTGGATTATTTCGGCTCTCGGCTTTAAGGTAGACATTTCCGCTTTTTCCCTGCCGCTTCTGGCCATTGGTATTCCTTTACTTTTTTCAAAAAAGAGTTCCCGCAAATCAGTCGGTGAATTTATCTTCGGTTTCGCTTTCTTGTTCATGGGCTTGAACTTGCTGAAGACCAATGCGCCCGACTTGAGTCAGAATCCGGACATGCTGGCCTTTGTGCAGAACTATACGGACATGGGATTCCTTTCCGTACTGCTGTTTGTCTTCATCGGTACGATATTGACCATGATTGTACAGGCCTCGGCGGCTACGATGGCGATTACGCTGATTATGTGTGCCAACGGCTGGATCAGTTTTGAACTGGGAGCAGCCTTGGTGCTGGGTGAAAACATCGGAACCACAATTACGGCCAACCTGGCAGCCCTGACGGCCAATACGCAGGCGCGGCGGGCGGCTATGGCCCACTTGATGTTCAATGTGTTTGGGGTTGTCTGGGTTTTGATTCTGTTCAAGCCTTTCCTGGCAATGGTAGACTGGATTATTTCCGATTTCATGAATGTGAGTGAGGCAGACGGAGTGGCTGTTTCCTTCAAGCTCTCGGCGTTCCATACTTGTTTCAATGTGTGCAACGTCTTGATTCTGATATGGTTCATACACTTTATCGAAAAGACGGTGTGCAAGATTATCCCGCAGAAGGAACAGGAGGAAGAATATCGCTTGCAGTTCATCACCGGCGGTATGCTTTCTACGGCAGAATTGTCTATCCTGCAGGCTCGGAAAGAAATTAATCTGTTCGCAGAGCGTATCCAGCGCATGTTCCGCATGGTGCGCGACTTGCTTCATACCGAGAATGAGAATGATTTCAACAAACTGTTCAGTCGGGTGGAGAAGTATGAGAACATCAGTGACAACATGGAACTGGAGATAGCCAACTACCTGACACAGGTGTCCGAAGGCCGCTTGAGTTCGGAAAGTAAACTGCAAATCCGGGGGATGCTCCGTGAGGTGACAGAGATAGAAAGCATCGGCGACAGCTGTTACAACCTGGCCCGTACGATTAACCGGAAGCGCCGGGGGAACGAAGATTTCACGAAAGCGCAGTATGAGCACATCGCGCAGATGTTCCAGCTGACGGACAATGCCTTGACGCAGATGCTGGATTTGGTGAGAGATACCCATCAGCAGGTGGATGTGAACAAATCGTTCAACATTGAGACGGAAATCAATAACTACCGGAACCAGCTGAAGAACCAGAATGTGATTGATGTCAACGAAAAGAAATACGATTACCAGATGGGAGTACACTACATGGACATCATAGCCGAATGTGAGAAACTGGGCGACTATGTGGTGAATGTGGTAGAGGCCCATCGGGACGTGAAGGAAAAGAAGGCCTGAGAAAGAGGCTTAATAGAATAACAACAGTAATCCCCGCTATAGACGTACACCGTCCGTAGCGGGGATTGTTGTTTGGGATATTATTCGGCGATTTCCACCCGGTTCACTTTCTCCAGCAGGAAGCGGTTCTGGTTCCAGTGGAAGGGCTTGTAGTCGGTATTGGTGTGGATGCGGTTGCGTTTGAAGACCAGTCCGTCTACCGACTTGGCATAGAGGATAGGCAGGTCGAAGGTCTCAAACTCGTTGTCCGTAATCTGGATGGCTCCCGGTTTTCCTCCGTGGAAATACTTCACCTGATGTTCCAAATCGGGGATTTCCGGATAAATGGAAATCACGGCATTGGTAAACTGGAACATGTTGGTCAGGGCGTTCACAAACCGGTTGTGGCGGATAATCACTTCGCGGCAGGCTCCTGTCTCATACCAGCCGTTGCAGTCGCCGCACAGCAGGATAGCAGTTCCGGAGGTATGGTCAAACAGATTGTGTTCCACTACAGTCTTTCGGGGCGTGCTGAACAGAGAACCTCTGGCACGGTTGTTCCGGATGGTGTTGTGGGCAAAATACACTTCGGGCGTCCAGGTCAGGTTCTCAATGCCGAAGGCTTCCTGGTCGTTCAGTTCCTCGGGCAACGGTTGCTGGAAACGGATACGGAACTCCTTGGCGCCATGAGCAGTCGGCTGGTCCTGGGCCGTGATGCTTTCGATGCGGTTGGTCCCGTCCAGCAGTTCCATGGTTTGTGAGCGGATGAACTGTACCTCGTCGCCGGCAAATCCCCAGTCGAATCCCCAGGCCTGTTCGTGCATGTAACGTGCCAGGAGGGTATGGTCGTCAATCCGTTTCGTCACTTTCAGGTAGGTGCCGTGCACGTTGATGGCATCGTCCATCATCCCCTCATATACTCCGTTTACCGATACGATTTCGCCTTTGCATTGCGAGAAATGAGTGGCATCGGCCTGTGTCGTAAAGTAGCGCGGGTCATTGTCTCCTTTCAGGCAGACACTGAAACCGTCCATGTAGATGCTGTCGCAAAGTTGTGCCAGCAGTCCCATGCCCTGTGCGTAGTGTACCTGGATGTTTTTCAGGGTGGTGTGCGTGTTATGCGACAAGAAGATGCCCGGAGTAGGACGGTCCCAAGAACGCATGGCTACCACCGTACCTTCGGGAAGGCGTTTGTCCTTCCATCGGGGTGCATGCACCAGTCCCTCACCCGCCTTGACGCAGCCTTTGGTGGGGCAGCCTATGTCGCTGGTATTATATACAATGTGGTGACTTTTCGCTTCAAAGGCGATACCCGACATCGGGCGCAAGGTCCATCCGTCGCCGTAGGTCTCAAAGATGGAGTCCTTGGTCAGGCGGTATTTCACCCACGAAGCGGGGCGGAAGGTGATGCCTTTGTCGCCTTCGTTTTTTACAATCTGTACCTGGGCAATGTGCGGGTTTTCAAAATCGATGCTGAAGTCTTTCAACGTACAGTTTGTGCTGCGCAGCAAGGAAAGCGGAATCATCTGTCCGTGGAAGATGAATTTTGCTCCGTTTCCTTCCAGTGTGACGGATTGCAGGTCTTCCAGTGCCAGACCTACCTTCTTGGGGTTGGCTTGGTCGTGGTTGGAAATATAATATGTACGTTCTGCCGCTTCTTCCGGATAGAAGTGATACGTTCCACTTTGGAAGCGTAATATCAGTGTCTCGCCTTTCTTGGCCTCTTTTTTGATTTTGGCCAACGCTCTTTCCATGCGGGCCGACATGTTGCTTTTCTTCCCGGGGGTAATGCCGAACCGGGCCATGTTATACACTTGCTGGGCAGATAGGGGCAGGCAGAGGGCCGTGGCCAGCAGCAGACATCCTAGTTTTATTCTCATAGTTTATGAATTAAGTGTTTGGAATAATTAATGACAAAGGTAAATGTTTTCTTCTTTTATTGTAAATTCTAGTAGGATAGTTTATTGGTGTAGTGTGAGGAGCAGAAATGATTTCTGTTATCGTAGAATGGCTTTTATACTTGATGTAGGAGTATATAAACAATGGAATATAATAAACTTTTTAATTTATTTTATTCATGAGATGAGCTTAAAATGAAATTGAATAGTTAAATACTAAAATATTTTATAGTTATTATAGAAGTATTTGATTTTTTTCTATAAATTTGCGAGGATTAAATATAAGTCTATTCTATTAATCTCAATTTTAATATTATGAAAGCGAGAAAAACAAACAATGTCAGCCGGCTGATGGTGTTAGCGAGTGTTTTTTATTGCGCATCTCTTCCAACATTTGCTACATCCACTGTACCGGAATCAATGGCTTCGGTTGTTCAACAAACAACCAAACTTAGAGGTACTGTATTAGATGCAAAGACCGGTGAGCCGATTATCGGAGCAAATGTATTGATTAAAGGTACGGCTATCGGTACGATCACCAACTTCGATGGAGAGTATGAGTTTGAAGGTACGGTAGGTGCCAAACTGGTCATTTCTTTTGTGGGTTACAAATCTATTGAAGTGACTGCGACGGCCCATAATCAGACTATTAAGCTGAGTGAAGACTCGGAAGCACTTGATGAAGTAGTAGTCGTGGGTTATGGTATGCAACGTAAAAGCTCCATCACTGGTTCTATTTCTTCTATTAAAGCGGATAAATTGAAAGATATCACGACACCGAGTGTGGCCAATATGCTGCAGGGTAAAATTGCTGGTGCAGTAGTGGTTCCTACCTCTGGTCGTCCGGGCGACGGGGTGAGTATCCGTGTGCGTGGTATTGGTTCTATCCGTGGTAATGTAGAGCCCTTGTGGGTAATTGATGGGGTTGTGGGAGCCTCTTCTGCCGACCTGAACCCGAATGATATCGAATCCATCTCTATCCTGAAAGACGGTTCGGCTACAGCTCTTTATGGTTCTCGTGGTGCGAACGGTGTCATTCAGGTGACTACCAAACGTGCTACCACAGGGCCTTCACAATTTGATTTGTCGGTTAAGTTCGGTGTCTCTCAGTTGCAGAAGGGTAATCTGGAGATGATGTCGGGTGCTGAGTATTACGACTATGTGCGTACGGCATACGAAAATGCCGGAACACTGGATGCACAGGGTTGGTTGCAGCCTTATCTGCGTGACCGGAACTTTGACTGGTGGGATTTGGCCACTCAGAATGCATTGACACAGAATTACAACCTTGGCTACCGTTACGGTAATGAAAAAATCAAGGCATATCTGTCGGCCGATTATTATTCTGAAGAAGGTACCATCAAAGGATTCGATTACGACCGTTTCACCATCCGTTCGAACACTGATTATGTGGTGAATGACCGCTTGACTTTGAAATCAAAGATTTCTGCCAGCTACAAGGAAACTAACAACCAGGAATACTCTTTGGTACATACCAGCTATACGCCGTGGGATACTCCTTGGGATTCACATGGAAACATAAAGGATGGTACGCAGGGGGTACCGACAGCCGCAGATGCTCCAACTGCCAACCCGGATGACTACTGGTATTCCGATGGAGGTTCCAACTTCTTGTATGATAGAGCCTTGAACTGGGGAAAGACCCGTAGCAACGGTCTAGACCTGGGCCTTGGTCTTGATTTCAAGATTATTGACGGACTGACTTTTGAATCTAACAACCGTGTTGGTTTCAGTAATAATTATTCTAATTCCTACGTGGATCCTAACAGCCGTTCGGGTGCGGGAACCAATGGTTCTTACTATGACGGACAGTCAAATACCCGTTCTATCTACACCAGCCAGTTGCTTCGTTTCCTGAAGACTTTCGGTGAAAAACACGAAATCAATGCTTATTTGGGTTATGATTACGATGAATATCGTTACTGGGATCTTGCGGCTACAGCTTACAAGATTTTCCAGGGAGCCGAAATCATCAATGCAGGTGCGGATGATCCTACTGCCAGTGGTACGAAGACGGAATCGAAGAATGCGGCTATTTATCTGAATGTCAATTATTCATTCGATAGCAAATACTTGATTCAGGGTATGATTCGTCGAGACGGTTCTTCTAAATTTGGTAGTGACAAGCGTTGGGCTACCTTCTGGTCAGTCGGTGCCGGATGGAATATGCACAAGGAAAACTTCCTCAGCGGGGTAGAATGGATTAACGAATTGAAGCCACGTGTGTCTTACGGTATCAGTGGTAACCAGCCGGGTGGTGCTTACGAGTGGGCTACAATCTTCGGCTATACTTCTCAGTATGCCAACGAAATCGCTTTCTTGTCCAACTATCAGGGTAACCCCGACTTGTCTTGGGAGGAAACTGCTAACTTCGATGCCGGTATCGATATCCGCCTGTTCGACCGTGTGAACATTACTTTTGATTATTATCTGAAGAAAGTGAAGAACTTGATTTACCTGCGTCACTTGTCTGCTGTAACGGGTTTCAACCGTCAGACAGCCAACAACGGTAAGATGGAAAACTCTGGTGTGGAACTGACCATTACTCCTGAACTGATTAGAACTAAAGACTGGTACTGGGACATCAGTTTTAACATGGGTTATAACCGCAATGAGGTGACTTACCTGCCCGATGGCGATGACTTGACGATGCAGGCAGTTGCAGTAGGTTATCCTTATATGAACTGGTATATGAAAGAATGGGCCGGAGTAGATACCATGACAGGTACACCGCTTTGGTTCAAGGTAGATCCTGAGACCGGTATCAAGACCGTGACCGGAAACTACAATGAAGCTACCAACGTACTGCTCGATGCTTCTCCTACGCCGAAAATAAACGGTGGTTTGAGCACCAATCTCAGCTGGAAAGGTTTGTCACTGAACGCGAACTTCACTTTCAGTGCCGGTGCCAAGATTTACAACGGTATGCGTGCCGGTGCACTCGACCGTGATGCAGAACGTCCTTCTCAGCCAGCTATGAGATTGCCTGACGGATGGACCCGTTGGGAAAAACCAGGTGATATCGCTACGCATCCGCAGTTAAAAGCCGGTGGTAACAATGGTGCTTCGAACACTTCTACCCGTTACCTGGAAAATGGTGACTATTTTAAGCTGAAGACTTTGACATTATCGTACAGCCTTCCCAAGAAATGGTTGCATTCGTTGAAGATTTCGGGAGCCAATATCAGTTTGAGTGGAGAAAACCTGTTTACGATTACTAAGTTCTCTGGTCAGGATCCTGAAATTCTGTTGTCCTCTTCTTACAACGGTAGTGCCGGCAGTTTCGGCTATCCTACTGTAAGACGTTTCACCATAGGATTAAATGTTAACTTCTAAGTAATGATAAATAATAAGATAAAACTATGAAACTGAAATATACATTAGGTGCCTTGTCGGCTGCGTTTGCCTTGGCAGGCTGTAGCTTGGACGTGAATATGTACGATGGTGTGACGGGTGAGGACGTAACAGCCCGTAACATTGTGGAATTGTCGCAAGGCAGTTACAGCATGTTGAAATACGATGGCGGACTGATTGATTATGGATATTTTTTCTGGGCTTATGGTGCTGACGACCTTTCATGGGGAGGTACTTCGACCGATGCGAAGTTTGATATTTATGACTATAGCCGCAATATTAATAGTTCAGTTACGGAATATGCCTGGGAGTTGGGTTATCGTACCATCGGTAATTGCAATAAGGTAATTGAGATGGGAGCCGAACTGGGTTCGAACATCACCGATGAGGAAAAAGTCATTGTAGGTGAGAACTATTACCTCCGCGCCTTGTCGTATTTCCTGCTGGTGAATGAATTTGCTCAACCTTATTCCAATAATCCTACACAGAATCCCGGTTTGCCGTTGAAGCTGACCAGCGATCCTGATGACTTGCCTAAATCTCGTTCTACGGTGGCTGAAGTTTACGATCAGGTTGTAAAGGATTTGCAGGACGCCATTACTTATATGACACTGCCGTCTGGTATGTCTCCGAAAAACAGTTGCTATGCCACCAAGGAAGCTGCTCAGGCATTATTGGCTCGCGTGTATCTGTACATGGAAAATTGGGATGGTGCTTGGGATATGGCTAATAAGGTTATTACTTCAGGTCGTTTCGAGTTGTTGCGGGGCGATGATTATAAAATCTACTCTCAGTTTGTTCCTGAGGACAACTCTGAAACCATTTTTGCCGTACGTCGCACAAAACTGAAAGACGACGGCGGATATGGAAGAATGGGAGGCCTGTACATTCAGGTAGACAACAGCGGTTGGGAGGAAGTATATGCTTCTGCTCCTTACCTGAACTTGTTGGAGTTGTATTTGGACGACCAGGGTTATCCGAAGGATTTGCGTAGTGGCTTCATTACTAAACGTTATGTAGAAGATGGAACGGATACTTCCAAATATCCCATTACCGGCAATCCGGAACGGAACTATCAGGATTGGACCTTTGTGTATGCTGCCAAGCAGGCAGGTGCCAATGCTAATTATGAATACCGTCAGATTTCTGTTACCAAACAGAACGACGGAACGTATGCCATGAGTGCGGAAGATGCAGCTAATTTCCGGGATGCGACCATCCAGTCGGAACCTTATAACCTGGGAACCCGCTATTATGTGCAGGCTTCGGACGGTACGAAATATATAGGCCGTATCGAGCCGCGCGTGTACGATGCCAGAACGCTTCACCAAAAAGAGGCCATGTTCTTGGTATATGCCATTAATAAATGTTCTTATCAGGAACAGTATTACCACTTGTGGTCACCCATTATCTCTCGTCTGGCTGAAATGTACCTGATTCGTGCAGAGGCAAATCTGGAGAAAGGTGGTTCTACACAGACCACTCTCGACGACGTGAACGTAATTCGTCGGAGAGCTGGTATTCCTGAATGGACATTGACAAATATCCAGACTGCTGAAAACGGCCAGCCGAAGGATATACATAAAATCATTGAAGAAGAACGTATGCTGGAATTTGCATGGGAAGGTCTCCGTCGGTTCGATGTGTTCCGCTGGCGTCATACGCTCGACCGTAAATATCCAGGTGGACATACCTTGAGACAGGGTGACCGCTACTTGGAGATTCCTTACAACTCTCCTTCTGTATGCGAGTTCATCCCGCAGGCTCAGTATGATGCCTATCCTTACGATTTAGGACAGAACCCCTAATTGAATGAACTGGTAGACTGAGAATAGGGCTTGCCTGCCTTTCTCACAGAGAGGCAGGCGGCATTTGGAAATCATATTTATTTATATATAACAGAAACTGTAAAATGAAAAAAATATCATATTTTTTGTCACTTCTCTTACTGGCATTGTTCTGTGGCTGTAAGGAACAAGAACAACCTTATGTGGGTTACATTATCATTGAACGGGCTGTACTCGATGCAGCCGAAGGTGCTACCACAACAATAACGGCTGATACGGATATTCCTTCTGAAATGATTTTTACCATGGAAGACGGAGTGGACTGGTGTACGGTGTCTGCTTCCGGCAAAGAGATTACCGTGAAAGCCACTCAGGCCAATCCGGATCCTTCCAATTATCGTACTGCCACCGTTCAGGTAAGATGCGGTTATCGTACCACTTCTTTCACCGTGCTGCAGAAGTATGAAGGTCAGACCACATTACAATACGACTGGACCAAATGGACGGCTACAGGCTCTGACGTAGAAGCTAGTGACGGAGGAGGTTATCCTAGCCTGTTTACCGATGACCGTACTCAATATTGGCACAGTGCTTATTCCGGTGGGAATGCACCGCTTCCTCATACGTTGGTTATCGATATGCAGGAAGAGCTGGAATGTATCAGTTTTGCTATCGGTCGTCGTGCATACGGGGAAAATAATTATCCTACGGTAAAGACTTTGCAATTGTGGGTTAGCACAGACAATGAGGATTTTACTCAGGTGGGTGGATTTACGTTTGCTTTGCCATGGCAAGCCCCTGATGGTACTACCGTGACTGGAAACAGTCCGTTGGTTCCGGCCGAAGAAGTCATCTCATTGACCGAACCGGTAGTAGCCCGTTATGTCAAACTGATTATTACAGAAACCAATAACGATACCGGAGTTTGTCAGGTATCTTACTTCAAGGCATACGGAAAGATTTAAAATGATGAATCTTTTTCCATACAGAAAGGCCGTTCTCCGGGTGAGGATGGCCTTTCTTGTGTGAATGTGGAGGAAAAAATGAAAATCCCCCGCTTGTTCCTTTTTCAGAGCAAGCGAGGGATTCCCGAAGTAATATTAATAACAGTGGAAGTGTATTATTTCTCGATTTCCACCAGTTCTACTTCGAAAATCAGTGTAGAGAACGGTTTGATTTTGCCAGCTTCCTGTGCACCGTATCCCAGTTCCTGCGGAATGTACAATTCCCATTTAGAGCCTACCGGCATCATCTTCAGGGCTTCTGTCCATCCTGGAATCACACGGCCGACAGCCAATGTGATAGGTTCTTTGGAGCTGTCGAATTCCGTACCGTCAATCAGGGTACCTTTGTAGTTTACTTTCACGCGTGAAGTGTCGGCCGGAATAGCACCTGTACCTTTGGTGATGATTTTATATTGCAAACCGCTGGCTGTAGTCTGAACACCTTCTTTTGTCTTGTTCTTAGCCAGGAATTCTTCGTTCTGTTTCTTGTAGTCTGCATATTTGGCTTCCAGAGCTTTTGATTTGATTAAGTCTGCTTTCAGACGTACGTAAACAGCTGCAGAATCTACCGGTACCAGACCTTGTTTCTTTACAGTAGCGATAAATCCAGCCAGGAAGTTTTCCTTGCTCAGTGACTGAGTAGAGTCCTGTCCGAAAATCTGACGGTTGTTGTAGTCGAACATGTCACCGCTGATCTGCTGGCCAATCTGCATACCTGCCAAGTAAGCTTTCTGTTTGGCATCTGTTTCCTTGCAGCCCTGTTCCAGACCTTTGATGAAGTCGGCTACGTATGCTGAATCAACGCCCAGACGGCCCTGTACATATTCCATCAATCCCTGAGTGTTGGTTACACCCATCATATAAGACAAAGAGTCTACGTCGCTTTTCAGGTTGGCTTTCGGGCCTTGTGCTGTACATGATGCCAGGCTGGCTGCAGCGGCAAGCATCATAAAAAATGTACCTTTTTTCATTTGCTTCGTTATTTATAATACTTCAATTAATTCAACTTCGAAAATAAGTGTGCTGTGGGGCGGAATCATTTCGCCGGCTCCCTGCGCACCGTAAGCCAGTTCCGACGGGATGTAGAGTTTCCACTTGGCACCTTCCGACATCAGCTGCAGTGCTTCTACCCAGCCTTTGATGACCTGGTTTACACCGAATACAGCCGGTTCGCCACGCTTGATGGAGCTGTCGAACAGGGTTCCGTCAATCAGCGTACCTTCATAGTGGCAGCGTACACGGTCGGTAGCTTTCGGCTTCTTGCCGTTACCTTCCTTGATTACTTCGTACTGCAATCCGCTAGGCAGGGTTACTACCTTCGGGTTTTTCTTGTTTTCTTCCAGGAATGCTTTTCCTTTTGCTATGTTTTCTGCGTTGGTCTTCTCCTCCAGTTCCATGAAGAACTTGTTCACGATTTCACGTGCTTCTGTATGAGAAATAGCAGTCTGATTTCCTTCCAATACGTCTTTGATAGCCTGTGCAAAGTCATTTACATCGATAGAGCGGGCGCCCATGCTGAACAGGTTTTGGCCAATCCCCAGACCAATGGCGTAACTAAATTTATCCATAAATGAATCTTGTATTAAAATGTGAATTAACGGGGAGCAAAGGTATCTTTTTTCTGTGAATATGAGGAATTTTGATTGATAAATTTTCTTATTTTTGGCGAGTGAACACGTTTCTAAATCATGTATCTAAAATAAGGAGGAGAAGAATATGAAAAATCTGGTTGTATTGACAGGGGCCGGCATGAGTGCGGAAAGCGGTATCAGTACGTTTCGCGATGCAGGAGGATTGTGGGACCAGTATCCGGTGGAACAGGTAGCTACTCCCGAAGGGTATGCGGCCAATCCGGAACTGGTCATTAATTTCTACAACGACCGCCGCAAGCAGTTGCTGGAGGTGAAACCAAACCGCGGGCACGAGTTGCTGGCGGAACTGGAGAAGAACTTCCATGTGACCATCATTACGCAGAATGTGGACAACCTGCATGAGCGTGCCGGAAGCCATGAGGTGATTCACCTGCACGGTGAGCTGACCAAGGTGACTTCCAGTTACAATCCCAATGACCCGCGTTATATCAAGGAACTCCGTCCGGATGAATATGAAGTGAAGATGGGCGACAAGGCGGGCGACGGTTCCCAGCTGCGTCCGTTCATCGTCTGGTTCGGCGAGGCGGTGCCCATGATTGAAAAGGCCATTGAGTATGTGGAGAAGGCCGATATCTTTGTCATTATCGGGACCTCCCTGAACGTTTATCCGGCGGCAGGCCTGCTGAATTACGTGCGCGACGGGGTGCCGGTTTACCTGATTGACCCGAAAGAAGTGCGTATCGCCTCCGGTCGTCCGGTGCACGTCATCCGCAAGGGAGCTTCCGAAGGAATGGAAGAATTAAAAAAAATGTTATTGAATGAAGCAAAGTAAACAAATTCTTTCTATATTTGTTATCATTTTAAACTAAGAACAAATACTAACTAATTAAGAATTGACTGATTATGAAAAAGTACATTTGCACAGTATGTGATTGGGTTTACGATCCAGAAGTGGGTGATCCAGATGGAGGTATTGCTCCGGGTACAGCTTTTGAAGATCTTCCAGAAGACTGGGTTTGCCCGGTTTGCGGAGTAGGAAAAGAAGATTTCCAGGTAGTAGAAGATTAATAAACTTTTCTTGATAAGGACGGCCTTCTAAAAAGTATGCCATATACTTTTGGAAGGCCGTTTTCTTTTGTCCTATTCCGGCAGGGTGATGCCCATCTTCCGCATCAGGAAACAGGCATTCATGTTCTGTGCCACGCCTTCCCTCAGTTGGTAGGAGAAGGTGAGTTCGTTGTCCTTGATGTCGGCCTCGAAGCAGTAATTTCGGATTTCATCGGGGAACTGTTCGATGAGGCTGCCCAGCAGGAGGTCGTGGGTGGCGATGATACCGTTGGCTTTCAGGCGCATGAACTGGCGGATCAGCTCGAAGGAGCCTTTTTGCTTGTCGAGCGAGTTGGTGCCTTTCAGAATCTCGTCCAGAATGATGAAGAGCTGTTGTCCTTGGTTCAGCAGGTCGATGATGCGTTTCAGGCGTTTCAGTTCGGCGAAGAAATACGACTCATTGTCGGACAGTGAGTCGGACGTGCGGAGGCTGGTAATCAGCTGATGGGGATAGAGCACCAGCTTGTCGCAGCACACGGGAGCGCCGATGCAGGCCAGCAGGTAGTTCACCCCGATGGTGCGCAGGTAGGTACTTTTCCCGGCCATGTTGGCACCGGTGATGATGAGGAAAAACGGGCGCGACGGGAGAGTGGCGTCGTTTTTCACACATTGGGTAGGGGGCATGAGCGGATGTCCCATCCGGGTAGCCAGGAAACAGAACGGCTTTTCGGCCAGTTCGGGATAGGTGTAAGCGGGGTGATTGTAGGCAAAGGTGCCCAGCGAGCAGAGGGCATCCAGTTCTCCGATGGTTTCCAGCCAGCCGGTGATGTGCTGTCCATAGCGGGCCTTCCAGCGCTCGATACGGACAATCTCCTGTAGCTGGAAGAAAAGGCTTCCCTCCAGCAATACATATAAAAACTGGTTGTTGCGTAAGTCCAGCCGGTCGAGTTCCTTGGAAAGCTGTTGCAAGGCGTCAACGGGTGACTTGCCGTCCATGTCCAACCGGTTCATCAGTTGTTGCAGGCCGGGGGCTTCCCACAGCTCCTTCTTGGCCAGCGCGATGAGCTGGGCATAGCCGTTGAGGCTTTTCAGTTGCTTGCCGTAGGTTTCCTGCACGTAGGTAGCCCGTTTGACGATGCCGAAACTGAGAATCAGAAAAAGGCCGAACGAGAGTCCCAGCCAGGTGAAGGAAGTCCATCCGGCCAGCGAAGTAATTAGGAGCAGCCCGTTGATAAGGGGGACTCCCCACGTAAAGGCTTTTACCCATCCGGCATGCAGGTATTGCGACGGACTCTGGCTCCACGCGCGTAGTTTCTCTCCATCGGACGCTGTGCCCTGATGGATGAGTCCCGTTACCCGGAACTGTTCCCGGAACAGAGGACGCCGACTCAGGTCCTGTACCATTTGTTGGCGTACGCGGATGGCAGCAGGCTCACAAAGGTGGTGTTGCAGCCAGTGGGCCAGACAGTCTTTCCCGAAAATGGTACAAGTGCGGTTCATGGCCTGGAACAGGGAGTGGCGTCCGAACACGTCGAGGTCGAAGGTATAAGGATGTGACGGATTGACGTAGGCTTTTCCGTCGTCGAAGCTGCTGTAGTCGCCGGAGAGTGCCTGTAATTCTTCCTTTTGGACACGTACCTCGGTTTCCAGCCATTTCTTCCGGTAGAAAAGGCGGTCATGTAGCTTGATGATGATGAGAAAAGGGAGGAAGGTGAGGCAGATGCTGGTTGTCAGCAATGCAGGCTGGTGGAAAAAACAATAGATTCCGGCCAGCCCGGCTGCGAACAGGATTACGCGGAGGGCGCTGACGCGTGCGATTTGTCGTTTGACTTTGCGCAACCGACCTTCTGCCGAGGCCAGTCGTTCGTGGTAGTAGTTTTCAGGGTTCATATTTCTGCATTTGTGTAAACACGGCAAAGGAACGAAAAAGTGTAAGATTGCGGCTGAAAAATCTGTTAAAAGATTGAATCTGTTTGTGTTTTTCATGAATAAATCCCTTCTTTGCAAGGAAATCAAAATGTTTTTATAGAAAGTGTGCGCGGTAACGCGTTTTCTTTTAAAGTAAATGCGTGCTCGCACACACATTTTTTTTGAGAACCTATCTATGCAGAAGAACAAAAACATGCGGCTGACCGACATTGCCCGTCTGGCCAATGTGTCGGTGGGTACAGTCGACCGTGTGATTCACAATCGGGGACGTGTTTCGGAGGAGAATATCCGTCGGGTGAAGGAAATCATGGAGCAGGTGGGATACAAGCCTAATCTGATTGCCCGTTCGTTGGCTGTCAAGAAGCCTTGCCACCTGGTAGCCTTGATTCCGGATTTCCGTGCGGGCGACTATTGGAGTGCCATGGAATATGGCATCCGTCGGGCCGAGGAAGAGTTGGAGAGTTATGGAGTGAAGGTCACGGTACTGACTTTCGACCAATACAGTGAAAGCAGTTTCGAGGAGACGGCTTCCCGTTTGCTGAACCTGCCGGAGGCAGTGGACGGCGTGGTGGTGGGAACTCTGTTCAAGGAGGCGGTCATCCGTCTGTCGGCTTTGCTCGATGCACGTGAGGTCCCGTATGTGTATGTGGATTCGGATATCGAGGAACAGCATCGGCTGGCATATTACGGAACGGATTCCGTGGCTGGCGGTGAAATCGGAGCCCGGATGCTGTTGGCTTCCATGGCCTTTCAGGGTGATATCCTGGTGGCCCGGATTCAGCACGGAAAAGGCGGGCTTTCCACACAGGGAGAGAAACGCTACCTCGGTTTCCGCCGTTACCTGGCGCAGCAACGTTGCACCATGCAACTGGTGGAGGTGGAACTGTGGATAGGGGATGAGGCACACAACAGGCAGGTGCTCGACGAGGCTTTCCGGCATCATCCGGGAATCCGTGGGGCGGTGACTTTCAATTCTTCCTGCTACATTCTCGGTGAATACCTGGAAAAGCAGGGAAGGAAAGACATCCGGCTGGTGGGGTATGACTTGATTGACCCGAATGTGAGGCTGCTGAACGAAGGTTATGTGCAGGCGTTGATTGCCCAGCGTCCGGAGTTGCAGGGCTACAACGGGGTGAAGGCGCTGAGCCGGCTGCTCCTTTTCGATGAACGCCCGCCCGTGGTGAACCTGTTGCCGATAGACATTTTGTTGAAAGAGAATTATCAGTTTTATAATAAAGTATCGAATTTATTGCTAATCTAATTATTATGGCAAACGAATTATTTAATGTAGACGGCAAGGTAGTCGTCATGACCGGGGGAGCCGGTGTGTTGGGAAAAGGTATTTCCAAGTATTTGGCTGCACAAGGTGCAAAAATGGTCATTCTTGACCGTAGTGAAGAAGCAGGAAAAGCATTGGTCGCAGAAATTGTGGCACAGGGTCACGAAGCTACTTTCTGGTACACTGATGTGATGCAGAAGGAAGTGCTGGAACAGAACAAGAAAGACATTCTGGAAAAGTATGGCCGCATAGACGTTTTGCTGAACGCTGCAGGCGGAAACATGGCAGGTGCTACCATCGCTCCGGACAAGACTTTCTTCGATTTGCAGATTGATGCGTTCAAGAAGGTGGTCGACCTGAACCTCTTCGGTACGGTATTGCCGACCATGGTCTTTGCCGATGTCATGGTAAAACAGAAAAAAGGCGCCATCGTAAACTTCTGTTCTGAATCTGCCCTCCGTCCGTTGACTCGTGTGGTAGGTTATGGGGCTGCAAAGGCTGCCATTGCCAACTTCACAAAATACATGGCTGGCGAACTGGCTATCAAGTTCGGCGACGGCCTGCGTGTGAACGCCATCGCTCCGGGCTTCTTCTTGACGGAACAGAACCGTACGTTGCTGACGAATCCGGATGGCTCACTGACCGACCGTTCCAGAACGATTCTGGCTCACACTCCGTTCGGACGTTTCGGCGAACCGGAAGATTTGTATGGTACCATCCACTACCTCATCAGCGATGCATCCAGCTTCGTAACAGGTACGGTAGCTGTCATCGACGGTGGCTTTGATGCTTTCTCTATTTAATCGAGTACGAACCTTAAAACAAGAAACGTTATGTATTTATGTGAACAAACCTGGCGCTGGTATGGCCCGAACGACCCGGTGTCTTTGTGGGACATCAAGCAGGCCGGTGCCACGGGTATCGTCAATGCCTTGCATCACATTCCGAACGGTGAAGTGTGGACGGTAGAAGAAATCATGAAACGCAAGCAGATGATTGAGGAAGTCGGCTTGAAGTGGAGTGTGGTAGAAAGTGTGCCGGTACACGAACATATCAAGACGCAGACCGGCGATTTCATGAAATATATCGAGAACTACAAGGAAAGTCTGCGCAATCTGGCGAAGTGTGGCATTTACATTGTGACCTACAACTTCATGCCGGTGCTCGACTGGACCCGTACGGACTTGGCTTATACCATGCCCGACGGTTCCAAGGCTTTGCGCTTTGAACGGGCTGCCTTCGTGGCTTTCGACCTCTTCATCCTGAAACGTCCGGGAGCAGAAAAGGATTATACCGAGGAAGAAAAAGCCAAGGCCAAGGCTCGCTACGAACAGATGGACGAAGAAGAAATCCACCGCCTGACCCGCAACATGATTGCCGGACTGCCGGGTTCGGAAGAGAGCTTCACGCTGGAACAGTTCCAGCATGAACTGGACCGCTACAAGGACATCGATGCAGAGAAACTGCGCTCCAACCTGATTTTCTTCCTGAAGCAAATCTGTCCGGTAGCTGATGAGGTAGGGGTGAAACTGGTCATCCATCCGGACGACCCGCCACAGACAATTTTGGGCTTGCCGCGTATCATGAGTACGGAAGAAGATTTCCGCAAGCTGGTGGAAGCCGTGCCAAACGAATCCAACGGTTTGTGCCTTTGCACGGGCTCGCTGGGCGTCAGTGCCAAGAACGACTTGGCCGGCATGATGGAGCGCTGGGGTGACCGCATCAATTTCGTACACTTGCGCAGCACACAGCGTGACGCCGAAGGCAACTTCTTCGAAGCCAACCACCTGGAGGGTGATGTGGACATGTATCACGTGATGAAGAACTTCCTGCTCATGCAGCAGCGCCGCAAGGTCTCAATCCCGATGCGTCCGGACCACGGTCATCAGATGATTGACGACTTGAAGAAGAAAACCAATCCGGGCTACTCTTGCCTGGGCCGTCTGAGAGGACTGGCCGAACTGAGAGGACTGGAAATGGGTATCGCCAAATCAATGGAAGAACAAAACTGACAAGTTGGCTGACAACTGATAGTGTATAAATGAAGAAAATGGTTCATGAAGGAGGAAATCCGTTTATGGACCATTTTTTTTCTGCTTCTTTTAGAATGGAGGAAGGGGGCATTTTGTTTTCTAAATAAAAAGAGAGGGAAAGATTAGTCCGGTTTGGGGTACATATCTTTTTGTTTTTTACGTTTCGCAGGGCCGAGCCGTACGTTTCTCCGCCCGGAAACATACGGCTCCCGATGCGGAAACGTATGTTTCCGGGCAGGGAAACGTAGGAAACGGTGAGGGGTTTCCACATGATTTATAGGACATTTTGGGCTTTTCGTGCAGGCAGGTGAAAAAACGCCACAGGAGTCATGTCAGGGTGAACGACATGGCTCCTGTGGCGTAAAAAGAATGTATTTCAGTAAAACCGCTTATTCCACTGTGAAGCAATAGACGATAATTCTTTTTTCATCTCTGGAATCAGGGTTGGACATGAAAACACCGTACTCTCCCGGAGATGGCTCGAAAGACAGTAGATAGGAACTTTCTCCATAACGTTTGGCTTTGTAGTCCACCAGCTGTTCTGTACCGGAGGAACTTCCTCTGAAAGTGTTGACCTGTCCGATTTCGCAGCGTCTTTCGTTTTTCTTGATTTCAAATCTGACCAGCTGGATGAAAGAATTCGGGTCTTGGTCATTGTTGGAGCTTTTGACGATGAGTCTGTACTCACAGTCGGGTTTGGCGATGCAGGTGGAAGTTTTTCCTTCTACATGGATACGGGTCTTGATGGAACCTATTCCCGTCAGATACAGGGATGCGGCAGCCTTGGATTTGATTTTTCCGCTTTTCTTTTCCAGAGGGAGGGCGAGGGTGTCTGTTCCGGAAATGCACAACAGGTTGGTTTCTCCTATAAATTCAGGTTCATAAGTGGCTGAACCGGTATCCTGTGCTTTGCCATAGGCAACGGCCACAAGGAAACAAAGGGTTGCAAATAGTTTTTTCATGGTGTATTTTTTAGGTTATCCACAAAATTACAGTTTTTTGTCAAAATAGATGAGTTGTGTACGACTTTAACTTTTATTTGTTGAGAGGTTCATAAAAAAAGAATCCTATCACCATTCAGAAATGATAATAGGATTCTTTTATAAGGAAAAATCAGTCCGTCTTATTCACACGCAATGTAGCCTTTCACCGGAGTCATGATGAAAGTAAATTCATAGTCTCCGTAAGGCAGCATGTATTTGTCTTCCGGCAGGGCGCCCCAGCTGTTGACACAGCCCAGACCCATCTGTGCCTTGTCAATCAGCAGGTTGGTCAGGTCGGCTTCTTCTACTTCGAAGGAGTGGCTCTGTTTCTTTTCCAGCCCGTCGTCCAAAGAAGCGATGGTGTAGTGGAGGGCAGAAGCGGAGAACGGGGCTTCAGCCACGAACATCAGTCCGTTGCCGGCTACGTTCAACTGTCTCCACCAGCGGATGTCGGTTTTGGTACCGGTCTCCTGCGGACGGATGTACGGATAGAACTGCTCGCTTACGCTCTGGTTGTAGATGCCCAGGTCGGTGCAGTGGTTGCGGTCTACGTAGTTTTCTATCGGGCCGCGGCCATAGTAGGAAATCTTTTCAAAGGATTTCGGCATGACCATCTGCATGCCGAAGCGGAACATCGGCGATACCTTGGCACTCTTGTCGGCCACCATCTTCTGGGTGACTTTCACGGCACCTTCGTTGTTAATCTGGTAGGTGAGATACAGTTTGGCCGATACCTCTGTGAGGTCGTAAGTGGAATTGATTACGGCCAGTCCGTTTTCTACCTTGTAGTTGAAGTCGGTCAGCTTGATGCCCGGGTTCTTCCATGCGGCATATTTTTTCTGCAGGCCGGCACCGAAGTCGTTGTCGGTCGGGGCACGCCAGAAGTTCGGCGTCAAGGCTTCACCTTCTTTGAGCATGCTTACTCCGTTCACATCGTATCTGTCCAGATAACCGTTGCGTTTGCTGAATTCCAGATAGAATCCGTCGCCTTCCACGGCAATGTAGTCCGGATAGTTCGGGTTGATTTGCGGTTCAACCACCTGCTGGTTAGTTTCTGCTACGTTCTTCAGGTCCATGGCAGGAGCCTTGTACGGGGTGAGTACCAGCTGGTCTTTGGCCACTACAGATCCTGCCGGGAGCAAGCCTTCGCGGTTCTTCTGGATGTATTTCACGTTGAGCAGCCATTCTCCGCACTGGCAGGTTTTGCCCAGGTCAAGTTTCACGGTTGCAGTCTGGTGAGGAGCTACGTTCAGGTTGTCTATACGTCCGCTGCGGATGGTTTTTCCATCTTTCAGCACTTCCCATTCCAGGGCGTAGGCCGACAGGTCGCGGAAGAAGTTCTCGTTGTACACCTTGATTTCTCCCTTGGACAGGTCGCCCGGAGTGGTCCAGATGTTCTGGTAGAAGTACTGCACTTCGTAGGCGTGCGGGTTCGGTTTGCGGTCGGGGCTGATGAGGCCGTTGTCGCAGAAGTTCTTGTCTTCGGAATCATCCATGCGGTTGAAGTCGCCGGCATAGGCATAAATCATCTTGCCGTTCTTGCCGGTCCAGCGGATAGACTGGTCGACGAAGTCCCAGATGAATCCTCCCTGGTATTTCGGATATTTGCGAATCAAATCCCAGTATTCCTTGAAGCCACCTTCGGAGTTACCCATGGCATGTGCATATTCACACTGAATCAGCGGCTTCTGGTATTTGTCATCCTTGCTGTATTCTTCACACCACTTGTAGCCGGCATACATCGGGCAGTAGATATCGGTCTTTCCGTCGATGCGGGCCTGTTCGTATTGTACGGCGCGACTGGGGTCTTCTGCCTTGATCCAGTCGTAAGCGGCTTCGAAGTTCGGACCGTAGCCGGCTTCGTTACCCAATGACCAGAAGATGATGCTCGGGTGGTTGAAACCACGCTGCACGTTGCGCTGGTTGCGTTCCAGATGGGCTTTCTTGTAGCTGGGTTCTTTGGCCAGTGTCTCTTCGCCGTAGCCCATTCCGTGGGATTCGATGTTGGCTTCGGCTACCACATAAATACCGTATTTGTCGCAGAGGTCATACCAGAAATTGTCGTCCGGATAGTGGCAGGTTCTCACGGCGTTGATGTTGAGCTGTTTCATAATCTGGATGTCCTGAATCATGCGGGCCCGTGAAACCACGTATCCGCCGTCGGGGTCGATTTCATGGCGGTCGGCTCCTTTGAAGAGTACCGGCTGGCCGTTGACCAGAATCTGTGCGTTCTTGAGTTCAATCTTGCGGAAACCTACTTTCACCGGTACCACCTCACTGGTCTTGCTGCCGTCTTTCAGGGTTGCACGCAAGGTGTACAGGTAGGGGGTTTCTGCACTCCACTTCTGCGGATTGTTGACCTGCATTGTGGCAGATACCTTGCCGGAACCTTTCACGTCGGTAGAAGCCACGGTCCGGTTTTTGGCATCCAGCAGTTCCAGACTGACATTGCCGCTTCCTTTCAGGTTCAGGGTGATGGCCAGTGAACCGTTCTTGTATTCGCTGTCCAGGTCGGGAGTGACGCGGATGTCGTCGATGCGTTTCTTGTTGCGGGCATAGAGGTAGCAGTCGCGTGCCACACCGGTGTAGCGGAAGAAGTCCTGGTCTTCCAGATACGAGCCGTCGCACCAGCGGAACACCTGGAAGGCAATCAGGTTTTTCTGTCCCGGTTTCAGGTACGGTGTCAGGTTGAATTCGGCTTCCAGCTTGCTGTCTTCACTGTAGCCCACGAACTTGCCGTTTACCCACAGGTACATGTTGGAGCTGACAGCCCCGAAGTGGGCAATGATGTCTTTGCCGCTCCAGTCGGCCGGCACCATAATCTCCCGGCGGTAAGAGCCTACATGGTTTTGTTCGGTCGGCACATAAGGAGGGTTGTTTTCAAAACGGCTTCGCCACGGGTAGCCGGTATTCACATAAATCGGGTCGCCATATCCTTGTGTTTCCCATACACCCGGCACTTGCAGGTTGTCCCAGCCTTTGTCGTTGAAGCCGACTTTCCAGAAGTCCGTGGGGCGGGCATCGGCATTGCGTACCCAGAAGAACTTCCAGGTGCCGTTCAGGCTCATGAAGTTCTTGGAGTCTTCTTTGACGGCCTTGGCAGCCATTTCTGCATTTTCATACGCAAAGAAGTTTGCGTGCATCGGTGCCCGGTTGATGGCGTTGACCTCGGGGTCTTGCCATTCTTTGAACGTCTGTGCGCTGGCCGAGAGCACACAGGCACCTAAGATTCCTAACACGAATTGTTTTTTCATGGATAATTATATTTATTAGTGATAATGATTTCTTATTCCACCACCCAAGCCGGATTGTGCGGAAGAGTGACTCTTGGGTTGTAATACATTTCCGTCTGGTCGGGGATACGGATGAGGTATTCTTTTCCGTTGTGGTTGGGGAGGGAAGTACCCCGTAGCCACGGGTTCATGCTTTTCAGCAGGCTGAAGTTGATGCCTTGTCCCTTGGCAAAGCGGGCCAGGTCGTCGATGTCTTCGGTCACTTTGATGGTCCGATAAGGAATTGGAGGATACAAATCGCTGGAGCGGAGGTAGAAACCGAATTGTTTCGGGTCGGTCAGCAGCATCTTGGCAGCCAGGATGCGGTACACGTAGCGCGAGGTTTCCTCCACGAGGTAAAGGTCGAGGGCGTTGTCAACATATTGTCTGTCCTGTTGCTGGCTGATTCTTCCCTGTCCGGCGTTGTAGGAAGCGGCCACGGTTTCCCAGTTACCGAACTTGCGGTAAGCTTGTTTCAGGTATTTGCAGGCGGCTACGGTCGATTTCTCCACGTCGTAACGTTCGTCCACATGGTGGTTCACTTCCAGGTCAAAGTCGCGGGCGGTACCGCTCATGAACTGCCACAGTCCGGCAGCTCCGGCTCCCGAACGGGCCAGCGGATTGACGTTGCTTTCAATGACCATCAGGTATTTGAAGTCGTCGGGAACCCCTTGTTCCTTCAGGATAGGTTCGATGATAGGGAAATAGCGGTTGGCCCGCTTGATGATTTGCAGCGAAGTGCTGTGCATGTAAGTGAACGCCATCAGTTCCCGGTCCATGCGTTCGCGCCGGTCATAGCGCGTCAGGTCGATGTCGATGCCGCAGAAACGGATGCTTTTGGGAACCTCGATGCAGCTGTAAGTAGGGGACGAGGCTGTTTCTGTCTGTGCAGTGCAGGAGGTGGAGAACCCGGGTAACAAAAAACCGGTTACAAATAGAGCGGTTGTAAGTGATAAAGTGTATAAGCGTTTTGTCAATTTCATATTCAAGGTTTTCTTGTAACTGTCGGTCTTTTGTGAATCTGTGGCAAAATAAGGACTTATTTATGAAAGTCAGGGGTATAATTTAGGCAAAAGTCAAGTAAAAATCGTTCAAAACTGGTTCGAGTTGACTTAATTCCCCATTTGGCTATGCATATGTTGGGTTATTTTGAGCCTTTAGGGCACAAAAAATCAACAGCTCTTTGTTAAAAAATCGCTCTAAAATACGAAATAAACTTTTGGGAAACGCTACCTTTTTAATTTATTTCACAAAATGAGTTTTTCAGCTTGTTTAGTCGTCTAAATGAAAGCTGTGGAGGATGGTTTCCGGCACTTTGTCGTTGGCCTGGTGGTAGATAATCGAGATGTAGAAGCCGCAGCTTCCGTCTTTAGCCAGCAGGTAGCAATAGACGCATTTTTCTTCTTCGCAATTCCCTTTGAGCTGCACGCCGTGAAACTGTGGCAGCTCAAAAGGTTGCACTTCGCTTTGTGAGGTCACTTCATCGTCTGTGGCGATGGCTTTCAGTTCCTGTCCCAATTCTTCTTTTTTCATGCCATCTCCTTCCAGCAGCTGGATGGTGAGGTAGTAAGTGTCGTTCCCGGCAGTATAGCCTTCGGAGGAATCATCTTCTACGGTGAGGTCGGACGGAGCCTTGAAGGATACTCCATACGAATCCCATCGGGTGGTTTTCAACTGTTGTGCGACTGCCGGAACGGCTACAGTAAAGAATGTAATCAGGATAAAGAATAACTGTTTCATGCTTTTCGTTCTGCTACTACTTTTCGTGCGTAAACTTCTTCTTCCTTATTAACCAGTACACAGACGTGTCCTCCCATGTTGGCATAAGGAGAAGTGACAGCAGACAATGTCTCGTCTTTTAGCATGGCGTCCACACCGGCTGATTTCAACAAGCCCTTTACCAATTCAGCTTCCCAGAGGTCTCCTCTGAAAACTTCAATCAATGAATCGTAATCTTTCGCTTCCATAGTCTTTTGTTTTAAGGGTTAATAATTAGAAGTTTGTTTCTCTCATATATTCTATGTCAAAGATAACAAACTTTCGGAAATAAACATGCTTTCGGGCATATATTTCTTTGGCAGGGTTGATTATTTCTTTCAGAATATTTTGAATATCTGCTTGAAGTTGTAATTTTGCGATAAACTGTAATCTGAAAATGGCGAAAATGAATCTGAATGAAATATTTCAATCCGTTCGGGCAGCATCCCGTAAACTGGCAATGTGGGATGTGGAAACGGTGAATACACTTTTGCGTGCGGTGGCCGACAAGATAGAGGAGAGAGCAGACAGCCTCCTGGAGGCCAATCAGGAGGACTTGCAGCGGATGGAAGTTTCCAATCCGAAGTACGACCGTCTGAAGTTGACAAAGGAACGTTTGTCGGGGATTGCGGCCGACATGCGTCAGGTGGCGGCTCTTCCTTCTCCGCTGGGGCGTGTCCTGGAGAGCTATACGGTGCCGAGCGGGCTGCGGCTGAAAAAGGTGAGTGTGCCTTTCGGTGTAATCGGAGTGATTTATGAAGCCCGTCCGAATGTGAGTTTCGATGTGTTTGCATTGTGCCTGAAAAGTGGAAACGCCGCCATCCTGAAAGGAGGAAGTGATGCGGATGCTTCCAACCGGGCAATTGTGCAGCTTATTCAGGAGGTGCTGGAAGAATCTGGAGTAGACCCGCACGTGGTGGAACTGCTTCCTTCGAGCCGGGAGGCGACGGCGGCACTGTTGCATGCCGAAGGATGGGTGGACTTGATTATTCCCCGCGGAAGCAGTAGCCTGATTCGCTATGTGCGTGAGGAAGCTACCGTGCCGGTCATTGAAACGGGAGCCGGTATCTGTCACACGTATTTTGACCAGGCGGGCGACCTGGTCAAGGGAGCGGCCATTGTCAATAATGCCAAGACGCGCCGGGTAAGTGTCTGCAATGCCCTTGACTGTTTGCTCATTCATCGGGGACGTCTGTCTGATCTGCCGGCTTTGTGTGCACCGTTGCAGGAAAGCCGGGTGATACTGTATGCCGATGAACCGGCTTATGAGGCTTTGTCGGGGCGGTATCCGGTGGAATGGCTGCGGCCTGCCACGCCGGAGAGTTACGGTACGGAGTTCTTGGACTATAAGATGGCCATCAAGACGGTGGAGGATATTACGGAAGCAGTATCGCATATTTATGCATACGGTTCCGGACACAGTGAATGTATCGTGACGGAAGATAAAGAAGCAGCCGACTTCTTTACGCGGGCAGTGGATGCGGCCTGTGTGTATGTCAATGCACCGACTTCCTTTACCGATGGGGCTCAGTTCGGTCTGGGGGCCGAAATCGGAATCAGTACCCAAAAACTGCATGCCCGTGGTCCGATGGGTTTACGGGAGATGACTACCTATAAATGGATTGTGGAAGGCGACGGACAGATTCGAAAAAAATGAATAAAAGAGAGATAGTATTGTATTTTTATAGTATATTTGCGAGGAAAAATAAATTTATATACACTTTTACGTATGAAGACTTATACCAATGTATTCGATTTGGGCGACTTGAAGACCGCCTTGGCTGAAGCGTTCGAGATTAAGAAAGACCGTTATAAATACGAAGCGTTGGGCAAGCATAAAACTTGTCTGCTGATATTCTTTAATAATAGTTTGCGTACGCGACTGAGCACGCAGAAGGCAGCCCGCAACCTGGGAATGGATGTCATTGTATTGGATGTGAACCAGGGTGCCTGGAAACTGGAAACTGAGCGTGGCGTGGTGATGGATGGCGACAAGAGTGAGCATCTGCTGGAGGCTATTCCGGTGATGGCTTCTTATTGTGATATTATCGGTGTGCGTTCGTTTGCCCGTTTCGAAAGTCGGGAGGACGACTATACCGAGAAGATTCTGAACCAGTTTATCCAGTATTCCGGCAAGCCGGTATTTTCCATGGAAGCAGCTACGGGACATCCCTTGCAGGCTTTTGCCGATTTGATCACGATTGAGGAGTACAAGCGGACCGAACGTCCGAAGGTGGTTCTGACATGGGCTCCGCATCCGCGGGCACTTCCGCAGGCCGTTCCGAACTCTTTTGCGGACTTTATGAACGAGGCCAATGTGGATTTCGTAATTACACATCCGCACGGTTATGAACTCGACCCGAAGTTTGTGCGGGGCGCGAAGGTGGAATATGACCAGAAGAAGGCGTTCGAAGGAGCGGAATTCATCTATGCCAAGAACTGGGCTTGTCCGGGGGTAACCTGTCCGGAAGACTACGGAAAGATTCTGAGTAAGGACATGAGCTGGACGGTAGATACGGAGCACATGTCGTGGACCAACAATGCGTTCTTCATGCACTGTCTCCCGGTACGCCGTAACATGATTGTGTCGGATGACGTGATTGAGGCTCCGACTTCACTGGTCATTCCGGAAGCTGCCAACCGGGAGATTTCGGCTACGGTGGTATTGAAGCGTATGCTTCAGAGTTTGTAATAATCAGCATTAAAATAAATGCCGTGACGGGCGGAGGGATATTTCCTCTTGTCGGTCACGGCATTCTTTTTTATCTTATCTGCTTTATCGGTGTGAATTGTCCGGTACTTGTTTTATTGCTCAATGTCTTTTCCCAGTTCTTTCCAGCTCTCAAAACCCTTGTCGAGGTTGTACACCTTGAAACCTTTCTTGACCAGCAGTTTGGCGGCGTTCCGGCTGCGGCGGCCGCTCTTGCAATACACGGCTACCGGCTGTTCCGGGTTCAGCAGTTCGTCGGCGTTGGCTGGGAATTTCTCATCCAGCACGTTGATGTTGATGCTGCCCGGGATATGGCCTTCACTGTATTCGGCCACGGTCCGTACGTCTACCAGCTGCACTTGATCGTCACTGATGAAGCGTTCAAACTCGTCGGCCGACAGGTTTTTGAAGTCATCGCCTGATTTTCCTTTGCATGCCACCATGGCTACGGCGAACATGCATATAAAGAACATGAAATAAATCGTCTTAATCATAAAGTAGAGTGTTAGTAAGTGAATTCGTAGCTTACAAAGCCTTTCTCGTATGTGTTGATGCGGAGAATTACCCGGTCGCCTTGTGCAAGCCGTCCTTCGTAAGTCCACAAGGGTACGGAAAGATAACTCTTGCGGGTGAACGCTTCATAGTCACCGTTCTGGTTGTGATAGAGCGTCAGGTGAAGTGTCCGGCTGCCGTCCTCGTTGTTGGTGATTCCGTCTTCGATAAAGTGGAAGATATGGCTTTTCTCCTTGGCCATAGGCAGCAGAATCAGGTTGAGGTAGTTCCCGGATTTCCATACGCTCTGAACGTTCAGCGGATCGGTTTTGGCAATGCCGTCTGGCAGTTTGTTGGCCGTTACCGGCTTCACGGCGATAATCAGCTGGCAGGAATACAGCAGGGCTGTTGCATTTCCTTGGGTGTCTGTCTCCTTGGGCTCATAGATAGATACCGTCCGGTAGGTCGAATCGGGTGTCAATCCGTTCAGCCCTTCCCGGTTGAGAATCTGCAACGTTTCTCCCTTGTCGGTGATAAGGTCTTGAAGCCTCCCGTCTGCGTCTGTGGTTACGTCGATGAAAGTGCTTATCACGTTGGGATAGACGTACTCATCCTCCTTGCATGCTCCCAAAGAGAGCAGGCAGAAGAATGTGCTTAAAAGGAGGCGGACCTGTTTCATGCTTCGGTGGCTTTCAGGTAGTTGATGGCCGGGTTGGCATACATTTGCAGGATGCACCGACGGAGGAACGCCTCGTCTTTATTCGGCAACTGAATCAAATCCAGTTTCTGTTGCAGATAGGTCTCGAAACGTTGCTTCTCTTCCGGTGTATATTTGCCGGCGAAGGTATCGGTGCCGTTCAGCAGGTCGCAGGCCACGTAGTTTCCCGGATATATCCGGTAGCTGCGGTGGATGTGCCGGTCGATCAGCGTAGCCAGGCGGTTGAAGATTTCCGTCTTGGGCAATCCCCGCAGTGTTTCCAACTCTTCGTTGAGGCAGGGAGCCGTCTGGAAATGTACGCGTCCTTTGTAGCCGAAGATACCGGTCTGCATGTTGGTCAGGTCGTCGGCTTGACTCTTCTTGAAGCCTTCCGAATCCCGTTTCTGCTGCATTTCCTTTGCTTTCAGGAAGTCACACGGGTCATACTCGTACGACAGGGCCACAGGTACGAGGTTCAGTTCCTTCAACCGGTCTACAATATCACCTTCTCCTCCCATGGCCAGCATTTTCAACACACTTTCCTGGGTGCGGTCGTTGGAATCCTTGGCTCTTCCTTCACGCTGGGCAATCCACACGTTTTCTTTTTTCTGGGTCACGGCAAAGTGGATGTAGCGCGACATGCGGGCCGACGATTCCAGCATCTGCCGCATGCTCAGGGCACGTTGCACGATAAACGACTTGTTCACCCGCACCAGCTTCTTTATCCAAGGGTAAATCAGCAGGTTGTCGCCGATGGCAATTTCCACGGTAGTGGGGAAGCCGTTGTCGAGCAGGCCGACAGATAGAAATCCCGGATCGAGTACGATATCCCGGTGATTGGAGATAAACGTATAACTCTTCTGTTTGTCGGGCAAGGAAGAGGCATCCAGATCGAATCCGTCGCTGTGCTGTTGCATGATGTCGTGGAGCAGCTTGTGAAAGAAAGCTTTCTGCACGTCCAGGTTCGTTTTGCAGTGACGCAGTTGTGCCGCAATCATTTCCATGGGAACACCCGGCATGACCGACTGGATGACAGCCTGAAAGTCCTTGTCGGCCAGCAGTTCCTCGCAGATTTGCGGTAGTTCTTCGGGGGTGTACGGACGAATATCGTCAAATTCAGCAGGTATGTTCATGATATAGAATGGCTTGTTCTTTCCAAAGATACAAAATTAATTGAAATGGTCTTCAATAATATCGGTCATTACATCTTTTATATCCAGTCCGGCGGCACGCACCTGTTGCGGAATGAAGCTGGTAGCTGTCATACCTGGAGTAGTGTTGATCTCAAGCATGTTGATTTTCTCGCCTTCCGTGATGATGTAATCCACGCGGACGATACCCTTGCAACCCAGGATGTCGTAGATGGCGGAAGTGAGCTGTCGTACGCGGCTGGTCAGTTCCGGGCTGAGGCGTGCCGGTGTGATTTCCGTCACTTCTCCTTTGTATTTGGCGTTATAGTCGAAGAATTCGTTCTTGCTGACCACCTCGGTAATAGGGAATACTACGGAGTTCTTTTTAGTCTTGTAGCATCCGTTGGCCAGTTCGATACCGTCCATAAAGGCTTCAATCATCACATCGTCCGATTCCTTGAAGGCTTCTTGCAAGGCCGGTTGGATTTGTTCCTTGGTCTTTACTTTGGTTACGCCGAAGCTGGAACCGCTGGCATTGGGCTTGATGAAGCAAGGCAGTCCGATTTTGCTGATGACCTCCTCGTCGCTGATGCCATGGCGTTTGTTCACCAGCATGGACTCAGCTACCCGTACGCCGAAACCTTTCAGGTACTGGTTCAGGGTGAACTTGCTGAAAGTCATGGCCGATACCAGTACGTCGCAGGTAGAGTAAGGGATACCGATCAGTTCGAAATACCCTTGCAGGATACCGTTTTCTCCCGGAGTTCCGTGGATGGTGATATAGGCGAAGTCGGGGATGATTTTCTTTCCGTGGTCCATAAAGCTGAAGTCGTTCTTGTCCACTTTGGCACGGCTTCCGTCGGAAAGAATGGCTTCCCAGTGTGCTTTAGTCAGTTCTACAATATAAAGGGTATATTTTTCCTGGTCGATAAAAGAGTAGATACCCTCTGCACTTTTCATGGAGACTCCGTGTTCGGAAGAGTCTCCTCCTGCTACAATCGCAATTGTACGTTTCATAATTATTCTCTGTTACTGATATACGTTCTCCATCTTTCCAGCAGACAGGTCATGTCTTCGGGCAGTTCGGAAGTGAAAAACATTTCCTCTCCCGTGCGGGGATGTACAAACCCCAGTGTCTTGGCATGCAAGGCCTGACGGGGACAGATTTCGAAACAGTTGTTTACAAATTGTTTGTATTTGCTGAAATGAGTTCCTTTCAAGATTTCATGGCCGCCGTAGCGTTCGTCATTGAACAAGGTGTGGCCGATGTATTTCATGTGTACGCGAATCTGGTGGGTGCGTCCGGTCTCAAGCACGCATTTCACCAGCGTGACGTAGCCCAGCCGTTCCAGCACCTGATAGTGGGTGACGGCATGTTTTCCCTGAGTCGGGTCGGCCATGACGGCCATCTGCATCCGGTCGCGCGGGTTGCGCCCGATGTTGCCCACGATGGTGCCTTCATCCTGCTCCACGATGCCCCACACCAAGGCATTGTATTCACGCTTGGTGGTCTTGTGGTAAAACTGAAGTCCCAAGTTGGTCTTGGCGTCCGGTGTCTTGGCTACGACGAGCAAGCCCGACGTATCCTTGTCGATGCGGTGCACCAACCCCACATGCGGGTCGTTGGCGTCGTAATCGGGATTGTCCTTCATGTGCCAGGCTATGGCATTGACCAGTGTCCCCCGGTAGTTTCCGTGTCCGGGATGCACCACCAGCCCGGCCGGCTTATTTACCACCATCAGGTATTTGTCTTCGTAAACGATGTTTAGGGGAATATCTTCCGGGATAACCTCGTTCTCATAGCGCGGACGGTCCATCATCACGGTGATAACGTCCAGCGGCTTCACCTTGTAGCTGCTTTTCACCGGTTTGCCGTTGGCCATTACAAAACCGGCCTCGGCAGCTTTCTGAATGCGGTTGCGCGAGGCATTGGTCAGGCGGTCAAAAAGGTATTTGTCTACCCGCACCATCTCCTGCCCCTTATCCACCACCACCCGGAAGTGTTCGTACAGCTGCGCTTCTTCGCCTACGGGCTCAATATCGTCCAGTTCGTCAGGCAAAAGTTCGTCTATATCCTGCAAGTCGTCCTTCATTGTCAGTCAAGCTAATAAACCAGGATAGAGGTTTTTCAGAACCAGGATTCTTCCTCGGTCGGCTCAGCCGGTGTTTCATGTCCCAGCGAATCTGTACCCAATGAATCGGCCGGCATCGACGGTATAGGACTTCCATTACCGATAATCAAAGTCAGGATGGCACCGGTGGGCACTTGCGCGCCACGCGAAAGCGTATCGCGTCCCATACGCACGCCATATACCCAGTCGCGCTCGCCAGGCACCGAATCGTTAGGGGTAAGTTTGAAGCCAGCCGCCAGCAAGCGTGCCTCGGCCTCGCGTGCCGAACTGTTATCGGCCACATCGGGTACAGCGCACAACGGCACGTTAAGGGTATTGATAGTCAGGTAAATCACACGTCCCTGTTTTACTTTCTGTCCTACGCCAGGATGATAGTCGAGGATACTGCCGGCAGGCAACGTCTTTACATAGGTAGAATCGGACACTACACATTCCAGTCCTTTGCCGGCAAAGGCGCGTGTGGCTTCGGGCACCGTCATGCCTTTCACATCGGGCACCACTACCGCCTCGCCGTGGCGGGTATAGGCATCCAGCCAACTCAACACACCCCACATCACTACGGCCACCACTACTACCATAGCTATCAGGTTGCCCCAGAACATCCTGTTATTTCTGAAAGAGAAAAACTCCTTTATTGTCATAAGCGATACGTTTATACCCCGCAAAGATACAATTTTAGTATGAAGAATAAAGAATGAAGACACAAGAATCTACAACAAACCCAAGGCAACCCTCAGAACACATCATAAAGAAAGCCGCAGAACACCCTGAAGGTGTCTGCGGCTTGTCCTTATTTCTCTTTACCGGCAGGCCTTATGCCTTTACTCCGTTGTATTCGTCAGAAACAGTCAGTTTCTTTCTGCCTTTTGCACGGCGAGCAGCTAATACTCTACGACCATTAGCCGATGCCATTCTCTCACGGAAACCGTGTTTGTTCTTTCTCTTTCTGTTAGAGGGTTGAAATGTTCTTTTCATTACTGTATCTTGTTTTTTATGTTATTATTCTACGTAATCGGGCTGCAAAAATAGGCACTTTTTTTAAATTAACCAAGAGATAACTCATTTTTGCTCAAAAGTTTTTGTGTTTTTTACCGATTTAGATTACTTTTGCATCCGAATTCCTACGAAAACAATTAAATAACAATAATATAATAAGAAGAATAGCAGTATGATTAATGCTCAAGACATCAAAAACGGAACTTGTATCCGTATGGACGGAAAGCTCTATTTCTGTATCGAATTCCTACATGTAAAACCTGGTAAAGGTAATACTTTCATGCGTACAAAACTCAAAGATGTAGTTAGCGGATACGTTCTTGAACGTCGTTTCAACATCGGCGAAAAGTTGGAAGATGTACGTGTAGAACGTCGTCCATATCAGTTTTTGTATAAAGAAGGAGATGATTATATCTTCATGAATCAGGAAACTTTCGACCAACATCCTATCGCTCACGATTTGATTAACGGCGTTGACTTCTTGCTCGAAGGCATGACTTTGGACGTTGTCTCCGA
>ERZ779669.202-NODE-202-length-37929-cov-5.718725_pt1 | contig 37929 bp, 33 predicted proteins | sample MGYA00511372_ERZ779669 | MGnify/ENA primary metagenome ERZ779669 (study PRJEB29588, sample SAMEA1967891) | human gut metagenome | biome: human gut; feature: human-associated habitat; material: faeces | place: Denmark | collected 2008/2010 ... | reverse complement strand
GGCTGCGTGTGCCGCCGGAACCGCTGGACGGCTATGCGGCAGCGGTGCTTGTAAAAAGATATCTGGAGCAAAATAAAAGCAGGGATTAATGCCCTGCTTTTTTTGCAGGTATTTTGCCCTGCGGCAGCGAATAATGCAGGCAGAATTATTTTGTTGGTGATTTTATGAAACGGCTTATAAATTTATTTTTTGTAATCATGCTGTGCTGTGCAGCCTTTTTAGCAGAAGCCGCGCCGGTACAGATAGATATTTACAGCGTTAACGATTTGCACGGCAGGCTGCGTGCCGCAGAAAATGCGCCCGGTGCTGCGCGTTTGGCTGCTGCGCTTAATTTACTTACGGCAGCTAATCCCAAAGGCACGCTTATTGTTGGCGGCGGTGATATGCTTTCCGGCAGCATCGATGCAGACAGCTTTGACGGTTTGAACGCTGTGGAAGCCATGAATATTATGGGGTTTGCCGCAAATTGTGCAGGCAACCATGCTTTCGATTATAATTTTCCGGCTATTGTGCGTCAGGCTAAAGCCGCTGATTTTCCGCTTTTGGCGGCTAATATTACAGATGCAAACGGCAATATTCCCGCACCGTTTGCGCCGTATGTCGTTGCTAAACGCAATGGCTTAAAAACAGGCATTATAGGCGTGCTTGATGAGCAGGCATTTAAAAAAGTAAAGCCAGACCGGGTGGCGGGGCTGAAACTTACCTCTCCGGCAGAAGCGGCAAATAAATATGCTGCGGAACTACGCAGAAACGGCGTGCAGTTAGTTGTGCTTTTGGCGCATATCGGCGGACAGATGGAAAACGGCATGCTGACAGGCGCAATAGTGCCGGTACTGGATAACCTGAAAGGCATTGACGCTGTGGCAGCAGGGGACAGCCATACAGTGTTTGCCTGCTCTTATAAGGGCATTCCGGCAGTGCAGGCAGGTGAATACGGCAGGCAAATAGGGCATATAAAGCTGTTTTATGATGCTGATGCCGGCAAAATTACACAGGCAGAGGCCAATGTTTATGAAACTGACGCTTTAACGCAAGAACACGACAGCAAGGCAGCAGCGTTTTTGCAGCCGTATTTTGAGCGCGTCGATGCCGTTTACAGCGAGGTGCTGGCTTATAATACGCAGTATCTGGCTAACGAAAAGTACGGTGAATCACCGCTTGCCGATTATTTTATGGATTTAATTAACGGCGAACTGCAAACGGATATAACTCTTTATAACGGAGGGGCAATCCGCTCCAATCTGCCTGCGGGCAATGTTACGCTGAGAGAGCTGAAGCAGATTTTCCTGTTTAACAATACCTTATATGTTGTGCGGCTGCGCGGCAGTGATATTTTAAAAGCTTTGGAGCACGGGCTGGGCAGTAAGGAAATTGGCAGGGTGCGCTTTGCCGGACTTACCGTAACGGCAGATTTAACTGCGCCGGAAGGCGGAAGGTTAATATCTGTGCAGTTGGCAGACGGCAGTATGCTGAACCCTGAGAGATATTACAGCGTTGCTGTTAATGATTTTCTGCTTTCCGGCGGGGACGGTTATACCTCTGTAAAAGGGGCGGAAATTATCCGCGAAAGCGGCAAGGACCTTGATGTTTTAAGCACGGCGCTGAAAAAGGCAGGGCAAATAAATTTTGATTATAATAATAAGCGTTTGATTTTAAAGTAACGGGAGGTTAATATGGAAAATTTAAGCACTATAACTTGCGGAACTTTTTTGGAAGAACTGGCGTCCAAAGCGCCGACACCGGGCGGCGGTGCGGCTTCGGCTCTTTGCGGGGCTGTTGCGGCAGCGCTTACGGCCATGCTTGCCAATTTAACTGTTGGCAAAGCAGGCAGCGAAGAAAATGAGCAGCAAACTGTACAGATTATTGCCGCTGCCGGTAAACTGCGTGAAGAATTGACGGCGCTTGCAGATGATGATGCAGCTGTATTCGGCAAATTTATGGCAGCGTATAAAATGCCCAAAACAACGGATGAAGAAAAAGCGGCGCGTACGACTGCAATACAGCAGGCTGCTGTCGCGGCGGCAGATGTCCCCATGCAGATTGCCGAAAAAAGCATGGAGGTACTGCTCTTGGCCCGCAGAATTATTGTAACCGGCAACCCCAATGCCATTAGCGACGGAACGGTATCGGCCATTGTGGCAAGGGCAGCGCTGCGCAGTGCATTATATAACGTAAAAATTAACCTTGGGCTTATTAAAGACGATGCTTATGTGGAGCAGGCAGCGGCCAAAATGCAGACGCTGGAAGCCAAAGCACTGGAAACAGAAGCCTTTGTGCTGGCGCGCACGGATGAAATTTTAAAGTAATGATGCTTGACTGATAAGCACATTTATCATATAATAAAAAATTAGCAGGGAGAGGTGGTCGAGTGGTTTAAGGCTCTGGTCTTGAAAACCAGCGAGGTGCAAGCCTCCGTGGGTTCGAATCCCACCCTCTCCGCCACGATTTTACCGCGCCTTTCAAGGCGCGTTTTTTATTATGGGAGCATTATGCTTTATTTTGAATACGGCGAAAAAGAACTGAATTATTTAAAAAAGAAAGACAAGCGTCTGGCTGCCGTTATCGAAAAAGCCGGGATTATTCAAAGAGAATTATACCCCGATATTTTCGTATCGCTTGTTAATTCCATTGCGGGGCAGCAAATATCGCGCCATGCCAAAGCAAGCGTCTGGCGGCGCTTTACGGAATTGCTGGGCGGTGCTGTTACGCCGCAGGCTATTGACGCAGTAACGGAGGAACAGCTGCACAGCTGCGGGTTATCCGGGCGCAAGGCTGTGTATATTAAACGACTGGCGCAAAAAGTGCTTAATAGCGAAATTGATTTTGGCGCTTTTGCGGCTATGGCTGATGAAGAAGTTATTGCAGAACTGATAAAACTGGATGGCATTGGCAAATGGACGGCGGAGATGCAGCTGATTTTTTCGCTGGGACGCAAAAATATATTGAGTTTTGGCGATGCTGCCATTCAAAACGGGCTTAAAAGGCTGTACGGGCATAAAAAAATAACCCTGGCGCTGGCAGAAAAGTACCATAAACGTTACAGCCCGTATGCTTCGGTAGCCAGTTTTTATTTGTGGGCGCTGGCCAACGGCGATGTGGAATACGAGCGGACGCGCAGAAACGCAGAAAAAATTTAAAATTGTTGCTTTAAATACTTGCCAAATAGCAAAACATAGTGTATACTAATTAAGTAAGTCAATTGGAGTGGTACTCAAGTGGCTGAAGAGGACGGTTTGCTAAATCGTTAGGGGGGGCAACTCCCGCCAGGGTTCAAATCCCTGCCACTCCGCCAAATTCAAGGGTTCAGAGCCTTCGAGAGAAAATCTCGAAGGCTCTTTTTTGTTTTGTGGGTTAATTTGTAGATAAAATATTATATTGTTATGATTCATGTAGTAAAAAGAGAATAATTTAGTAAATTTTTAATTATCTGTAAAGTTTACTTCCAACAAAATTTATCAGTTGTGATATAATTATAATATTAGAATAAAATTAAGTGCTTATAAATATATGATTTTTTTGAAATGAATTTTATAAGTGAGTATTGACAATAATTGGCTATGTTATGGTTTATAATATATTTATATGTAACAAAAACTGCGTCAGCAAGGAGTGGTTATGCAGTGAAAACAAAGGAATTTTTAGAGCTTTTAGATGAGCCGGAAGTAATTGAAAAAATTGTAAAAATAGTTATGAACTATAAAAATCCTAATAACGATAGTTTTTATGATGCGGCTTTAAAACAGGATAACCGGCAGGAGGTTACTGAACTTAAATTAAAAATTGAACAGCTGCAAACAGAAATAACGGCTTTAACAGAAATTAACAAAAATTTAAAAAGCCAGGCAGAATTTTTAAATAACGCAATAGAAAAATATAATATAGAAGCAAGTGAAACTGCCGCTAAGTATAAAAAATTAGATGAAAATTACGGACAGCTGCTTGCAGAAAACAAATACCTTGAAGATAAGATAGCTTTACTAAATAAAGAAAAAGCACATATCGAAAACGGTAAAGCTGACTTACAGCGCCAAAATGAAACCCTGCAGCAGCAGTTTGAAAGCCAAAACAGCAAAATAAAAGCGCTTGAACAAAAACTTGCAGAAGAAAGCGAACAGTTAAAACAGCGTTTTGGCGAAGGCTGGGCTTTATATACCGAGTTTTTGCAATTAGAAGCAAGCGAAAAGCAAATTTTAAAAAGTGTGTTCCCCGCAGAAAACTTTGAAGCTTTTATTTGCGGCGGCGCCAAAGATGCTTCGCTGGAGAAAATATGGGACGAGGTTGACCGCAATTTAAAAAACAACACCAAAATGGCATATTTGCTGTGGAAAATTTTTGAATATTTTTTGTGGCTTGCCAACAATGCAAAAATAGAAACCGTTTACAAAATTGATGACGTAAAAACAGGCGACGATTATGATAAAAAAATACACCGGCTTGATGCAGACAGCCGGGTGCAGGGCAAGGTACGTAAAGTAATATTGCCGGGTTTTAGCAATATTTATAATAATGAAAATATACGCAAAACTATTGTGCACGTAGAATAAAGAATGGGAGTGGTTTAAATGGTATTGAAAAAGACTAAACATTATTCTGGAGATAAGCAAAATCAAGCAATTAATGTAGAGAACAAAACAAACAGTATAAATACTGCAGTAAAGCCAGAAATCAAGCAGAGTTTGCGCACTGATATTACTACGGAATTACACAAAGTGTATTTAAAACAGGATGATTTAAAAGAATTCTTGAAGAAGGAATTAATAAAAAGCTGTAATGGTTTAGAAAATATATTTAGCTCGGTAGTTACGACTGCTGTTAATATTGCTGGACAGCGCTTTATTGAAATGAAAAATTTGCCTGTTTGGTATGATAAAGAACAGAGTCTTTTATTTAGTAAGAAGCTATATGGTTCTTATGTTAATAGTTCAGAGGTAGAGAATTTTTTTGATAATAATGTTGATAAAATGATAGGTTCACTTGTTTTCAGATTACCAAGCAGAGCTGAATTTATACGAAGCTTTACTCTTTCGATTAGTAATCCTTTAGTAAAAGCTAATGACGAATATATAAATTATAATTATGAAAATTATAAGTGGTTTTTGACAGAAAATAGAGTAATTGTTGACCGCAGAAATAATTATTATAATTCACTTTGGAGTCGCTACAATGTATTAATAATATTATTTTCAAGTTTAAAAGATAGTACTCAGGAATCTACATCGCATGAAAGTGTTAAGCTTTGGCTAAAAAATTATTTAATTCCTGATGGTTTAGACGAGGAAACAGAAAATGATTACAAATTGTTTTGCGAAAATTATAAGTTGTTAGAACCGTATATTAAAGGTAATAAAGCAAGTTTATATTTTGATAAGGAAAACTTTAAGCAGGATGTTTTAAGCGGCAAATTTGCTTCTGAATTTTATAATGATAACAATTATTACGATTTTAATTTCAATGAAATTTATAACGATATTGTAAGCGGCAAAAAAGATTTAAGTGATTTTACATTTTTTAAAAAGAATTTATTGGAATGCGATTATAAACGCGCTAATATATCCCCATATACGGAAAAGCAGCTGACAGATTTAAATTTAGGTCATTGGGAATTAGCCGAACCGGCAGATGCCGGCGCCATTGAAATTAACGTGCCGGAAACGGAGCATTTTATAGCGCGCCCGCCGCAAATGGATGTTATTAAAAATGGCGTGTGCGGTATTGACTTTGGCACTAAAAGCACGGTTGTTGCTTGCTTTAAAAACGAAGCGCGCCTGCTGCGCGTCGGTGAAGGCGATTTTACCAAAGCGCCTGAGCTGGAAGATTATGAAAATCCAACAGTTATAGAATTAAGGGATTTGGCAGGATTTGTTAAAAATTATAAAGTCAGGACAGGGCGCCCGTTTACCGAATGGGAACAGCTTACGGTTTCGCACCAGGCGGCTGAAGCTATTATGGATGATAAAGATGAAAAGACTAATTATTATTCTGTTTTCAGCGAATTAAAACAGTGGGCTATTGATAAAAAACGCCGTTTAATGTTATGCGATAAAAAAGGCAAAACAATAGAAATTAAACCCTATCAGGAGCTTAAAGACGGCGATTTTGACCCGATTGAAATTTACGCCTATTATCTCGGCCTTTATATCAACAATATGAATAATGGCATTTATATGCACTATGTTTTATCTTTCCCGGTAAATTATGAACTTGCCGTGCGCGACAAACTGCTTAAAAGTTTTGAACGCGGCTTAAAAAAGGCATTGCCTTCTGCCTTGCTTAAAGATGAAGCAGTGATGAAAAACTTTAAAATTTATGCCGGCGCCAGCGAGCCTGCTGCCTATGCTATCAGCGCTTTGCAGGAATTTAAGCTGCAGCCCCAAGATACCGGCGAAAGCGTATGCTACGGCGTGTTCGATTTTGGCGGTGGCACAACCGATTTTGACTTTGGCATTGAAGAAATACCTGAAGACGGAAGAAGCAAATATAAAATTACACAGTTCGGCAGCGGCGGCGATGTATATTTAGGCGGCGAAAATATTTTGCTGTTGTTGGCATACGAAGTGTATAAAGATAATTTAAAAGCAATGCGCGAAAAGCAAATACCGTTTGTATTGCCGCCTAAGGGCGAGCTATTCAGCGGTGCGGAAACGTTAATTTACGGCAAGGGAGAAGGCTCTCAGCAGGCGTACCTTAACAGCAGAAGGCTTGCCGAAGAACTGCGCCCGGTATGGGAGCGCAAGGGCGATTATAAAGCAAAATTTACCCGCGAAAGCTATTCTAAAAAGTTTTTAACCAACAAGGGCGAGCTTGTAGAAGTACCACTTAAAGTTAATGTAAACAAACTTGAAAATATTATTAAAGCCCAAATAGAAAGCGGCGTGCAGAACTTCTTTACGGCGTTCCGCAAGGCGTTTAAAGATAAAAACATTAAATTGCCTGTGCATATATTTTTGGCTGGCAATTCCAGCAAATCGCCGGTAGTTAAAGAACTGTTTGAACAATATATTAAACAGGAAGAAGCAGATATTGCAGAAACTATTTTAGTAAATGACGGCAAAAGCAAATCTACCGATAAATGCTTTGTTCTGCATTTGCCGTTAGGCGCGGCTTATAGAATTGAAGCTAAGCCGACGAACCTTAAAGATGTTGTGAACAAGCATGAAAACAGTACCGATAGCAGCGAATTGGCAGAGAAAACCGGCGATGAAAAACCGGTAAATTTGGATATGGATTTTGATAAAATACATACCGGCAAAACCGGCGTTGTATTTGGGCTTCTGCGCAGCCGCAAAGGCGCAAGGGATGTAAAAATCGTCAATAAAAATAATGATGCCAACAACGAGGTTCAGTTCCGTTACTTACTCGGCGTAAGCGACCATAACGAAAACTTTAAACCCGTTATCGGTTGGGGTGTTGGCTATAACAAGTGGGAAAAATTTACCTGGGCGGACGAAGAAGATTTTGATTTGTTCTATACGTCTGAACCTAAAGCTTTGGAAGGAAATTTGCCTGCCGCTAAGGTTAGCAGGGTATTTTGCAGCATCGATAGCGACGAAGTATCCGAAGACGCGAATATTTATATCCGCAAAACCGCACCCGATAAAATTCAGTATACGGTTGCCGAGGAAGATGAAATAAGCAGCTTTAACGAAACAGCGTGGCCGCATAAAATTTATTCGCAGACTTTGGAAGAATAACACCCGGAGGGATTAGCTATGCAGCAATTAAACGAAGCCAAAGAATATGGCGGGGAAGTATTGGATTTTTTGGAAAAACATTCTAATACAACTGTTTTTAGCAGCCGCAGAACCTGGCTTGGCAAAAATTTAAAATTAACTTCGAAAGACTTGTTTTTATATCATATTAAAGAAATTACATTTGAAGAAAAAGCTCCGCGCAAAGAAGCGGTAGAAAATATTTTGGGCACTTTCCGCGGGCTTGAAGGCTATAATTTTATTTATATGATTTTAGGCGAGAAAGACCATGTGGATTTTTATTTTGGCGTAGCAGCTGATAAGTTTTTTCAGACGCAAAATACGTTTTCGGCATACGAAATTGCTGCGGAAATGCTTGAACCAAGTATTAAAGGCAATTTCCGCGGCAGTATGGTTAAGCTTGTGGACGCTGACGAAAAAACGGCTATTCTTGAACGCCTGCAAAACGCTAAAAGGTTTGGCATTTTGGAAGGCGTGCCGGGTTTAACTAAAGAATCTGACAGCAATAACGAGGGCTTCCAGGGGGTTGACCGCTTGATAGACGTTATGCTGGGCGAGCGTTTTGGTTTTGTGGTTATAGCGCATCCGTGCACTTTTGCTGATACCGACCAGATAAGGCAGGATTTGTATGATGTGTACGACGCTTTAATGCCGTTAACAAAATATAATATGCAAAAAAGCACTGTCAATATGAGCAGCACAGTAACAAGCTCAAGCTTTTCTGTTGGGCGGCAGGCAGGCAAAAGCACGCAGCATTCTGACGGAACAACCGTGACAAAAACGGAAAATACCACGCATGATGAAAGAAAAGATGAGTCACATCAGATTCAGGCAAGTAAATCTAAAAATGAAAATTGCCAGGAAAACAAAAATAAAAGAGTAAGTGATAATAACCCAACATTGGGAAGCAGTGGAAGAAGTACTATTACTGACGAAGGAACTGATAAGTCAAATTCAGAAGGTTCTAGTATAAGTGATTCGTATTCTAATTCATATGTAAAAAGTATATCTACAGCTCATTCTGGTGGAAGTAATCAAAGCATATCTGATAATAAAAACAAAAGCTGTTCCGAAAATTACAGCAGCAATAAATCGTGCGCCAAATCTTCTAACAAAGCAACCAATACTAACTATACGGAACAATTAGAAGTGGGCAGCAAAAACGCCGCTTATTGGATAGAATATATAGATAAAATTCTTTTGCCGCGTTTAGATGAAGGCTGTGGCAAAGGCCTGTTTAAAACTTGTATATATCTTTTCAGTGATGACAACAGGGCAGCATTATACAGGGCAGGCAATTCTGCTGTATCGCTATTTTGCGGAGAAAAAGGCAACCAAAACGCGCTGTCGTTTTACGAGCTTAACTTAAAAGAGCACGCTGAATGCTGCAATGCTTTAAAGAATTTTCAAATACCGGCAGCCAAATTTGATGCTGAGATTGATGACAGGGCCGCATCGGCATTATCGCATTGCGTAAATGACAATATAGTATACTGTGCTAACTGGCTGGCGTCTAACGAGGTTTCGGTTGTTACCGGTTTGCCGCGCAAAGAGGTAATTGGCCTTAGCCTGCGCAAAGAAGTTGATTTTGGTTTAAATGTAACCGGAAATATTGATGAAGATAATAAAATTGAGATTGGCAAGCTTGTGCAGTGCGGCGAAGAAAAGAACATTACTTTCTCGCTTGATAAAACTAATTTGGACAAGCATGTTTTTGTTGCCGGTGTAACCGGCAGCGGAAAAACCACTACCTGCCAGAATATCCTATTGGATTCGGAATTACCGTTTTTGGTTGTTGAACCTGCAAAAACCGAATACCGCGTTCTTAAAGGTATTTGCCCGGAATTGATTGTTTTTACGCCGGGAAGGCAGGATATAGCGCCGTTTTATTTAAATCCGTTTGAACTTATACCGGGTGAAGCGATAACTTCGAGAGCTGATATGCTTAAAGCCACCATGGAAGCATCTTTTGATATGGACGCCGCAATACCGCAAATATTAGAGGCTGCAATTTATAAGGCGTATGAAGACAAAGGCTGGAATATTGGCGATAATTCGTGGAATCCGCCTGATTATGATGAAGAAATAAATCCTTTTGCCGATGGTGTTTATGCTTTCCCGACTTTATCTGATTTTGTTAAAGCAACAGAAGATATTGTTTTAAGCCAGGGCTTTGACCAGAGATTAAAAGATGATTATCTTGGTTCCATTAGGGCGAGATTGCAGGGGTTGCTTGTTGGTGCCAAAGGTATGATGCTTAATAATTGCCGTTCTGTTAACTTTTTAGATTTGCTTGATAAAAAAGTTGTAGTTGAACTGGAAGAAATTAAAAACGGTACGGAAAAATCTTTGATTATGGGCTTTATCCTTACCAATCTTTTAGAAGCTTTAAAATATAAACACAGGCAAGACCCGGGTTTTCAGCATATAACGCTGGTTGAAGAAGCGCATAGATTGTTAAGCAATTACGCGCCTGGCGACAGCATGAATAAAAAACAGGGCGTTGAGGTTTTTGCCGATATGCTTGCGGAAGTGCGCAAGTATAGGGAATCATTAATAATTGTTGACCAGATACCGAGCAAGATGACGCCGGAAGTTTTAAAGAATACTAATACCAAGATAGTACACAAAATTTTTGCACAGGATGATAAAGACATCATCGGCAATACAATGGCATTAGAAAAAGAGCAGAAAGAGTTTCTTTCCAACCTGATCCCCGGCAGGGCTGTAGTTTTTACACAGGGGTTGAGCAAGGCGATACAGGTGCAGGTAAACGCAAAAACCAAAACTACTGGCATACCGGAAGTTACACCGGAGGAAATTTCTGTGCTTGCGAAGCAGTATTATCTTGATACTTATAAGCGTGGCGTTTTGCGCGGGTTAGAGCATAAAGAAGATGTTACTTTGGACGATGTAACTAAATACCTGCATCTGCAAAGCAGCGATTTGGTACTGGGCTATTACCGTAAGATTAAATCGCATATGCCATTAACAAAAGATGAAATTAAAATTCTTAGAAAATATGTAAAAAAATCAATAATGGCAAGCTCGGAAGAATTATTTGTATTGTATTTTTACTGGAACTTGAATAAAGCTTTTGACGAAGGCCTTTATAGTAAATATAAACAGTTTTTTAAAGATATGTTTAATGATGAAGCTAACTTGAGTAATTTGTGGTATGTTTTAATTAAAAAAACTAATATAACAATATAATTTTAAGGAGGGTTCATAATGGGATTTTTGGATTTTGTGTGTGATGTTATAGGTGGTGCAATATCTACGGTAGCAAGCGTTGTTAGCGGTGCAATAAGTGCGGCTGTTTCGGTATGTAAAACTGTAGCAAAAACTGTTATTGCTGCAGCGGCAATGAATATACTGGGACCTTTGGTTACTATTGCCTGCGGTGTGTTGGGGCCTGTACTTGGACCGGTTGTGGCAGAATTAATAAAAAGGAAAATTGAAGAGGTATTGCGTAACCTGCTTGGCGGTTTGGAAGATGAAAGAACAGATGAAATGGGCTACAGGATTGAAGAAGCTGAAAATCATGACGATTGGAAAAAATCTGACGAATTTGAATCGTTTAATGAATATTATGAGTATTTAAAACAGCAAATTCCTGATGAAGAAATTGACCAGACAAAATTATCAGAAAGAAAATATTTCTATGAGGCTATTGCTATAAACACTCTTGCAGAAGAAGTTGGCAAAAAATATGATATTGCTATTGAACCGGATTTCCTTATGGAAATTGGCAGAAGCGCTATGGACACCAAAGAAGCAGAAGCTATCATTGCGGCATATAAAAATTTGGGGTATAATAATGTTGCGTTTAGTGATTATTTAAATGGTAAACTTAGCCCGTCAGAAGTAGAAAAGGTAAGAGCTGCTTTGCTTGCTTCTTTAAAAGGTGTGTATCCAGAAAAAGATGATGCTGATTTTGAATCAAGGCTGGCAATAATGGAAATCTGCAGTACGGATGATAAATATGTAGCTAAAAATATTTACAGCAAATCTTTGAAAGCTATTAACAAAATGAATGAGGCACAGGTAGCAGCATATTTGAAGGAGTAAAATGGGATTTTTCGGTTTATTTAATATTATAGAGGACGAAAGTATGAGACTTAGTCAAGAAATTGCCGAAACTAAAATCAAAATTAAACAGGAGCGGCAAGAAATAAAAAAACAGGTGGAAGAAGTATATGCCGGCAAAACTGACAAGCAGCTAATAGAAAAGCTGGCTATTGGATTGCCGCTTACAGAAGCTATGAAAAAAGTTGCGGATGCGCAGAATGCTAATATCAATAATCTGCGCATAAGTTCTGACAATTTTGATTTGAATATATGGCAAAAGGGCGAAAATGTAGATAAAACAAAATTATTTATAGAAAATGCCATTGATAAAATTAAACAGGAAGGAATGAAATAAATTTTGCAGCGCTTTATTTTAGAATTTGCTGAAATCAATAACAGGAAAGTTGTTTATACTTTTAGTGAAGAAAATGGTGAAATATATTTAATGCCGTTTAAAGGCGAAGAAGAATATCCGGTAGATATTGATTCTTTAAACAGCTATTGGAATATGGTTGTCAATGCGGCTTCTTTATCTGCTAAAAGTGAAATACAGGTTCTTGCGTTATACAAAAATCGCTCGGAACAAGATTTACTGCAAAGTTTATTTGCTTTAATAAAAAAATCTCCTGTTAAAAGAAATATAGAGCAGAAGGATTTATCTGTATTAAAGAAATTCTTTGCGGAATATTCCAAGTTGCAGACAGGAAATTTAAAAGCATTTTATCCTGACAAAAAAGTAATAGAAGTAATAAACAATGGCAAAAAGGCAGAACTGTTTATAGATTATCCTGATGATATTAATTTCAGCGAATATCTTAATACCGAGGCGCCTGCAAAACCTATCAGGCATATAAGCAAACCTAAACCTGTTGTAAAAGAAACCACGAAACATTCCGCAGTTAAACCGGTTGCTGTGAAACCGCAAACTCAGCAGCCGCTGGAAGCAGAACACTGCACTGGCGACGATGTGCAGCAATATTTGCGGGAAAGAACCAAAGATTATTGTGATACCGTTAATGATGCAAATTAAATTTTATATGGAATAACAATACAAAAAAACAGCCTGAAATGTATTTTAAAGTTTAAGTAAACTATCAGAAACATTTCAGGCTATTTTGTTATTATAATACTTTTAACTTCTCAACGCCGTTATTGGTACAACAAATACGCTGTATTCACGTTTAATTTTCAGGCAATTCTATTATAGCGTCAATTTCTCTGTTTTTGTAATCATGATAGTGATACAGATTTGTTCCGAAGGATTCAGCATAAATGCGCAAATCCCTTTCGCAAAGAGCTTCAAACATAAAGTCAAGCATATTCAAATCGTTTAAAAGTGCTATTAGTATCAGCTAAAGCAAGGCGCAGGCAAGTGAATGGTCTGCCAAATGCCGTTTTTCTGCCTGTTTTATATACGTACTGATAAACGTACATTGAGTGCAAATGTGTGGCTGATTATCTATTCAGTGAAATTCATAGAGTATATTCAGTTAAATTTCTGATTTCTATTCAGTGAGATTTTAATCGTTTGAATAATTGTATATTTAAAATTATGAGGACTGATATATTTTATAAATTACTTCTATGTATAGCAATAAAAACACTGTTCATTTATTATCAGAATAATTTTTGCCAATAATTCTTCATATATAAATTCAATTTTTTATAATTTTGCGGTATAATAGTTTCTGCTGTAATTATTGTTTCAGCAAAATGTTTTAATTTCAGGAGGTTTATATGTCTAAATTACGTATTGCCATTACTGCCGATACTTACCCGTACGCCAGTGATGTAACTAACCTTGTGCGCGCGCCGTTTACCGCACGCGGGCTGGTTGATATTATTAATGAGCTGGGCGCGCTGCCCATTGTGCTGCCGGATGTTCCTGGCGCCAAAGGCGAAGATTATGCAGAGATGTTTGACGCGCTGATTATTCCCGGCGGGCCGGATGCTGACCCTTCGTTTTTCGGCGAAGAACCGTGGATGCATATCGGTATGACTAATTACAAACGCGATGTGTTCGAAGCAGAAATTTTTAAAGCCTTCTACAAAGCAGGCAAGCCTATTTTCGGCATCTGCCGCGGCTGCCAGTTTATTAATATTCTGATGGGCGGCAGCGTATATCAGGATTTGGCAACGCAGAACCCTGACGCTTATATCCGCCATTCTCAGGGTGCAAACGGCTGCTATCCTACTCACCACGTAACGGTGGAAGAAGGCAGCTGCCTGTATGAAGCACTGGGCGCGAAAGCGTATGTAAATTCCCGCCATCATCAGGGCATTAAAAAAGTTGGCGAAGGTTTAAAAGTTACTGCCAAAGCTCCGGACGGAGTAATTGAAGCAATTGAAAGCGCCGAAGGCAGCCAGATTGTTGCTGTGCAGTGGCACCCGGAAAATATGTGGCAGGAGCACCCCGAAATGCGCAGAATTTTTGCCGGTTTTATCGACAGGGTTGCCGCATCTAAAAAATAAAGTTTAATTTAAAATAAGGGAGAAGTTACTATGAGTAAAGGTAAAATGGGCTTTTGGACGATAGTGCTTTTCGGTATTAACAGCATTATCGGCTCGGGCATTTTTCTTTTGCCTAACAACGCCATGAGCATTATCGGCCCGGCAAGCCTTGGCGTACTTTTGTTTGATATGCTGCTGGTATTGGCAATGACTTTCTGCTTTGCTGAAGCCAGCGGTCTGTTTAAAGATAACGGCGGCCCGTACATTTATGCCAAAGAGGCTTTTGGCAATTTTATCGGCTACGAGGTTGGCTTTTTAACGTGGATTACCCGCATTATTGCGTTCTCTACCATGGGTGTTGGCTTTGCCACTGCTTTGGGCGGCATTATGCCGGAGTTAAGCACGCCGTTAATGAAAAACATTATTGTAACCGTAATTTTTGCACTGCTGGCAATTATGAACCTGTTTGGCGTGCAGCTGTTTAAGGTTATCCAGAATATGGCAACCGTTGCCAAGATTCTGCCGTTTGTGCTTTTTATCGGCATGGGCGTTTTCTTTATCGACAGCGCCAATTTTACGCCGCTGTTTCCCGGCGGTGAATACACTCCCGGCAGCTTCGGCACGGCGGCTGTAATGCTGTTCTTTACTTTTACAGGCTTTGAAAGTATCGCCGTTGCCGCTTCCGAAATGGAAAACCCGCAAAAGAATTTGCCGAAAGCCATTTTGGTTGTTATCTGTATTGTAGCAGCAATTTATTTTATGCTTCTGGCCTGCGCTATCGGCATAATGGGCTATGACCTTGCCAATACAACGGTTCCCGTGCAGGAAGCCTTCGGGCGTATTGCAGGCAGTTTCGGCGTGGGCATTGTTGCTTCCGGCACACTGGTTTCTATCGGCGCGCTGTGCATCAGTTCGTCTTTTGTTACTCCGTACAGCTGCCTTGCTTTGGCAGAAAAAGGCATGCTGCCTGCCGCTATGACGAAGCGCAACCGCTTTAACGCTCCTTACTGGTGCATAATTGCTTCTACCGTTATCGCGCTTTTAATTGCCTATACCGGCAGCTTTACGTTCCTTGCTTCCATCAGCGTGGTATCGCGTTTTTCGCAGTATATTCCCACATGCCTTTCCATACCGGTATTCCGCAAAAAAATGCCGGATGCGCCGCGTGCGTTTAAAATTCCGTTTGGCCCTGTTATTCCGGTTATTGCCGTGCTTACCAGCTTATGGCTTCTGGCACAGGCTAAGCCCCAGCAGCTGATTATGGGCCTTGGCGCAGCCGTAATTGCCGTGCCGTTCTATTACTTTGTTTATAAAAACAAAAAAGAGGAATAAAAACCAAAAACAAAAGGAGAAGGTTTTAAGCCTTCTCCTTTTATAATTTTACAACATTTTCAGCATAACAATGCCGCCAATCATTGTAAGGATACCGAATGCGCCAAGAGGTTTAATTTTTAAACCGAAAAACAATTTATCCACAAAGGTGGTTGCTAAAATGCCAAGCGCGCCCCAGGTTGCGTAGGCAATGCTTAAATCAAGCGTTAAAAGGGCCTGTGCCAGAAACAGGAAGGCGACGCCGATAAGGGCAAGCGAAGCAAATCCGTATTTTTTATTGTGGAAACCGTTTGATTTTTTAAGAAAAATATTAGCGATAACGTCAGTTGCAACAGCAAGCAATAAGTATATAATGCCGGTTGTATAAGCCATTTTTATTCACTCCCAGTGCGGGCTGTGCCGTTTTTAACCATTGTCAGCCCTATTAGTATAATTGCAAAAGCAAAAAGTTTTTGCGGCGGCATTGCTTCGTTAAAAATAATCCAGGCAATAAAGGCGGTGCCCATAAGGCCAATTCCTTCCCAAACTGCGTAGGCAACGCTGATGGGTATTTTTTTTACTGCCTTGCTGAGGCAGAAGTACGAAAAGCCCATTAATAAAAGCATTACCGGATAACCGATAAACCATTCGTGCATAACAGAAAACTTCATAAAAGTTGTGCCTGTAACTTCCAGTGCAATGGCCGCAAACAGCATATAAACATGTTTCATGATAATTCACCCTTTCACTTGCAGCAAAGTAATTTTGCCGCTATAATAATAGTAAAGTATGGTGCAGCACCATAGTCAAGGGGGTTTTTAAAATTTCGCAGAGGCTTTTAAAAACGGGCGAATTTGCCGCCTTTTGCAATACAACCAAAGATACTTTATTCCATTATGATGATATTGGGCTTTTAAAACCGGTAAAAACAGCGGCAAACGGTTACCGCTATTATTCGCTGAACCAGATTTATATGTTTGACCTTATAACTACTTTAAAAGAAGTGGGGCTTTCGCTGGAAGAAATAAAAAATTACATGGATGAGCGCGATACAGATGCCTTTATGGAGCTTTTAAAAGAGCAGGACAAGCTGCTGAAGCAGAAAATTGAGGTGCTGACGCGCCGCCGCCGCCTTTTGCGCAATACATTAAAAATGACAAAAGAAGCGTTTGATGTGCAGGAAAATACCATAAGCATTGAAGACGCCGGAGAAGAATATTTTATAATTAGCGACAGACCAAAAAATAACAGTGAAAAAGAATTATTTGCTGTTGTTTCGCGTTTATGGGATTACTGTACAAAGCATAATGCGTATGATGATTTTGTTACTGGCGAGATAATTCCTTACGAAAATATTGTAAACGGCAGTTTTGCTACGGGCTGGTTCTCCTCGCGGGTTGATAAGAAAGCAAAAAGCCGCTATTTGCACGTTAAACCGGCAGGATGCTATGCCGTTAAATATATACGTTCATCATACTATGCCTTGCAGGAGGAATACCGCAAGTTTTACTGCGAGCTGCATGAACTTGGCTATGAACCAAACGGCAGTATTTATCAGAATGATATAACCAATTATTTATCGGAGCGTTATGCCGATGATTATTTAATGAAAATAGAGGTAAGTGTTAAACGGCATGATGAAAATGGCTGCAAATAAAAATTTAACTAAAAAAGAACTGCAAATTTGCCTGCTGCTGACATTTGCCTTATGTGTTTTAGCGGCGGTGCCGCTTTTTGTAACGCCTGCGGACTGGCGTTTTACGACAGCGCTTGCTGCAGCGCAGTTTTTACTGCTGCTGCCGCTTGTTTATTATTCGCAACCTGTTTTGCAAAGCGGCAGAAAAACTTTGTTTGGCGGCATACCGGCAATGGAAGGGCTGGTTTTTGTTTGCTGCGTGGCTGGAATAATCAGCAGTGTCATTATAAGCGTAAATTCGGTACATGGTTTTATCAGTGCCGCGGCGGCAGGTTTTGCACCGCTTGCCGTTTTACTGTTTACTGTTTTGGTAAATTGCTATTTTAAGCAAAACTGTTTAATTTTTAGTGCTGCGGAGCCTGATGACGGCATTACAGCCGATAAAACAGCGGCGTTTGTGCTGCCAGCAGTATTTGCCCTTGCACTTGCGGCGGCGTTAAGCTGGTGGTTTTACGGGCTTGGCGCGGCCGCTTCATGGCAGGTTTTAAGCAGCGTGCTTATGGCAGCAGGGGCAGGTGCGTTTATGCTGGGTAATACTCTGCCGTATTATTTTGCCTTGCAGAATGCGCAAAACAAAAATTATTCGTTTGAAAACAAAAAAACATTAAATAACAGCCGCAAAATAAGCATGGCAGTTTTTGATGAAAGTTTTGCCGCTGGCAGCGGAGTGGAAATAACAGATATTATTACGGCAGCTGTCAGTGAAGCGCAGCTTTTGGCGTTGGCAGCATCCGTTGCGGAAACTGCCGGGCATCCGCTGCGCGAAGTATTGAAAAATGCGGCAGCTGGGCTTAACCTGCCTGCGTGCAGTGGCGTTGTAATGCTGCGGGGCGGCATTGCGGCACAGTGCAGCCGTAAAAATATCCGCATGGGCACGTTGGCATTTGTGCGTACTGTGGCGGATGTTCCTGCCGCTTTTGCCCAATATGAAGCAGAGCTGCAAAAACAGGGCAAAACTGCCTATTATTTAACCTGCGGCAGAAACTTGCAGGGTATTATAGCGGTTGGGGAGAAAGTCAATACCAATCTTGCCCCGGCGTTGCAGAGCCTGCAAAAACTCGGCGTGCGCACGGTTATGTTCAGCAGCGGCGCCAAGCACAGGGCAGAATACATCGGCAGTAAAGCCGGTTTTGATAAAACCGTGGCGGAACTTACTGTGGAACACCAGAAAGAACTTGCCGAAACCTTTTGCAGAACCGGGGAATTTGTTGCCGTAATTAAGCGTTGCGAGGACGGCACAGCCTTGCGGGCAGATATTTACAGCCCCGGTGCCGTTAAAGAAGGCAGTGTTGTTTTTAAGGATGGCAATGCGGAAAATCTGGCAGAGGCGATAAAGCTGAGCGGCAGGCTGCAAAAAATGTGCGGGCAAAATGAAAAAGCTGCTCTTTTGGCAGCCGTGTTATGGGCTTTTTGCTCTGCCTGCGGATGGCTGCTGCTGTTTAAAACAGTACTGCCGGGCATTGTGCTTGCGGCTATGATTGCAATACAGGCAGCGGCAATGTGGCTAAACAGCCGGAGGCTGCTGAGATGAATAGTAAGAAACTGCTGTAAAGAAATTTACGGCAGTTTTTTTAATTATAAATAAAAAAAGATAAAAAATTTTTTAAAATGTTAGCACTCACCTATTGACAGTGCTAACAACAAGTGGTATATTATATTCAGAACGAAGGAAGGCCCCGGTAAGGGGCGAAAGCCTTAAGTTCAGAAGCGACAGCCTTTAAAGCTGCTGATATAAATTGCAAGTTTTGAAAGGAAGTCTTTTATTATGATGTTACCTACCATTTTTGGAGAAAACTTATTTGATGATTTTATGGACGATGCTTTTGAAAGAAACTTCTTCGGCGGCAGAAACCCGTTATATGGCAAACACAGCAAAAACCTTATGAAAACTGATGTTAAAGAAACCGAAACCGGTTATGAACTTGATATTGACCTGCCGGGCTTCAAAAAAGATGAAATCAGCGCGCATCTGGAAGACGGTTATCTTACCGTTTCGGCTGCTAAAGGCGTTGATAAGGACGAAAAAGATAACGAAGGCCGTTATATCCGCCGTGAACGTTACAGCGGCAGCATGACAAGAAGCTTCTATGTTGGCAGCGCCGTTACCGAAGAAGATATTAAGGCTAAATATGAAGACGGTATTTTGAGCCTGAGCATTCCTAAAAAAGACCCGAAAGCCGTTGAAGCTAAAAAGTATATCGCCATTGAAGGCAAATAAGTTTATAGCGTAAAAATTAAAAGCTGCGGTGCTTTTAGCACCACAGCTTTTTTGCTGTTTAAACTAAAAACGCACCATGTTTTTACATGGTGCGTTTACTTTTTACTTACTTACTTATTTTACTTACCATCTTCTGGAGGAGCCGCCGCCACCGCCGCTGCCGCCTCCAAAACCTCCACCGCCGCCGAAGCCGCCGCCCCCGCCGCGCCGGAAGATTGATAAAATCAGCATTTGGGTAATAAAACCGCCTAAAAACACGTTATCTATTACGAGAAGCAGCACTATGCCGATGCCGATAGCAAGTTCTGCCCACAGCGGCAGACCGTCATTCTGCTGCGGTGCCGGTGGGGTATAGCTTACGCCCTCCAGCTTAACATTGTATTCTTTGGCAACTGTTGCTGCCGTTGCGGCATAGCCGTTAACAATGCCTTTATCGTACTGCCCCTGTTTAAAGTAGGGCAGCATGGTGTCGTCCTGCAAGCGCCCGGTAAGCCCGTCGGGCAGTGCGCCTTCCAGCCCGTAACCAACTTCAATGCGGCTTTGCCTGTCCTGCGTGGCAACAACTATCAGCACGCCGTTATTTTTATCACGGCTGCCGATGCCCCAGCCGCGCAGCACTTTAAGCGCATAGCTTTCAATGGGCTCGCCGTCAAGCGTAGGCACCGTCAGCACGGCAACCTGCGCCGTTGTTTTGCTGTCAAGCTCACGGCCGATAGAATAAATTATTTTTTCGGAAGCCGGTGAAATAACGCCAGCGTAGTCCTGCACATATATATTGCTGCCTGCCTGCGGTTTAGGCGGTATTTCCGCTGCTTCCAGCCCTGCTGCGGCATAAAGGGTTTGTGCCAGTACCAGAAGCAGAAGTAAAAAATGCTTAATCATGGTTTAAATCCTTAACGCATTTTAAAATTGTACCTGCGGCACTGCTTTGGCGCTTTCGGGCACTTCAAAGTAATCACGCTGGCTGAAGCCTAAAATGCCTGCATACAATACGGTTGGGAACTGTTTGATGCTGGCGTTGAATTCCTGCACGGCATTGTTGTAGTCCTGGCGGGATACGGCAATGCGGTTTTCGGTGCCTGCCAGTTCGTCCTGCAGCTGCGTAAAGTTGGCGTTGGCCTTAAGCTGCGGATAGTTTTCGGCTACCATTAACAGGCGGCTCAGTGCGCCGGAAAGTTCGCCGTCAGCCTGGCTTGCTTCCTGCACGGTTTTGGCTCCGCCAAGTTTGGCGCGCGCGTCGGCAACAGCTTTAAACACATCGCTTTCGTGTGCAGCATAACCTTTAACGGTATTAACGAGGTTGGGTATTAAATCGTTGCGGCGCTGCAGCTGGTTTTCAATCTGCGACCATTTGCCGTTGATGTTTTCATTCATGCCTACAAGGTTGTTGTAACCGCTCATTACAAGCCCGAAAATTACGAGCAGTGCGGCGATAACAATCATTAAGTTTTTATTCATTGTGTAAGTTAACCTCCTTAATTATATTAACTATATTGTAACGAAAACTCTGCGCTGGTGTCAACTTTATCATAGCGGCGGAGTGTGAATTTATTGTGTAGAAAATTTTACATAATTAACAATTACTTAATGAAATTTAAAGTTTTTTAACCAATACTTAACCTGCTGCGCACATTGCATTTTAAATTTTAATGTTAATATGAAGAAAATCAAAATCACGGAGGTTCTAATAATGAGTTTAAAGAAAAAAATTGCCGGTGTACTGCTGGCAACCATGTGTACCGCATTCTTTGCCGGCTGCGGCGGCGATAACAAATCTGCCGACAGCGCCAGCGGCAAAAAAGTACAAATTGAATACTGGCATGTTGCTTCCGAAAGCTTCGGCGGGCAAACAGTAAAAGAACTTGTAAAAGATTTTAACGAAAAACACCCTGATATTGAAGTTGTAGAAAAATACAACCCGGATATGTATAAAGGCCTCACCCAAAACCTGCAGGCAGCCATTGCTTCCGGCAAAAATCCGGACGTAGTGCAGATGGGCTGGTCTTACCTTAACTATGCTGCCGAAAACCTGAAATATCAGGACATCAACCAATCCTTTGAAAGCGCCAAAGACCCGAACTTCTTAAAAGACAACTTCCTGCCTAACGTACTGGCGCTGGCGCAGACCGACGACGGCAAACAGATTGGCGTGCCGTACTCCATCAGTGTGCCGGTACTGTACTACAACCCGGAAATTTTTAAAGCAGCAGGGCTTGACCCCGCTAACCCGCCCAAAACCTGGGACGAAGTTAAAGCGGCTGCCAAACAGATTAAAGACAACACCGGCAACATGGGCTTCTTCATGCAGGAATATGCCGATAACTGGACTCAGCAGGCTATCATCGAATCCAACGGCGGCAGCATGCTGAAGAAAGAAAACGGCAAAACCTTGGCAGGCTTCGATACCCCGGAAGCTGCCGAAGCATACCAGCTTTTGGCCGACATGGTTAAAGACGGCAGCGGCCTGCATGCAACCAACGAAGAAGGCTTCCAGGCTTACCTCAGCGGCAAGCTTGGCATGGTTTGCACCACCATCGGCAAACGCGCCAACTTTGAAAAGAGCGCTAAGTTTGAAGTAATGGCTGCTCCGTTCCCGAAATTTGAAGGCAAAGAGCTGAAAGTTCCGGCAGGCGGCAACTTCTTGATGATTTTCAGCAACGACGATGCTAAAAAAGCAGCAGCCGTTGAATTTATCAAATATCTGGAATCCCCGGAAGCACTGCTGAAATGGAGTACCGGCACCGGTTACCTGCCGCCGCGTAAAGGCGTAGAAAACGACCCCAACGGCTTCAAGAAACTGGTTGACACCAACAAAAACGTGCAGGTTGCACTTTCCTTAATGCCTAACCTTGTACCTTGGGCAAGCTTCCCCGGCGCTAACGGCTTACAGGCTGAACAGCTTCTCATCGACGCCCGCGACATTATCCTGAGCGGCAAAGAAAGCGCTGCGCAGGCTCTGCACGAAACCGCAGAAAAAATTAACAGCCTGATGTAATAAGGGCTGATGAAGTTTCAGGCTGCTGCTTGCTGCGGCAGCCTGATTTTTAACTAAAGGAGAAATTAAGATGGAAAAGAATAAATGGCACGCGTTTTTGTTTCTGCTGCCAAGCATCTTCTTTTTTGTAGTATTTTCGTACTGGCCGCTGCTGCAAAACCTGTATTTAAGCTTTTTCAGCTGGAATATGGTCAGCCCCAACATGACGTTTGTCGGTATCGAAAACTACACCGCCGTGCTGGGCAGCGAGGAACTTATCAAAATACTTGCCAATACGGTTGTGTTTGTAGCCATCATGCTGGTGCTGAATTTTGTGCTGCCATACCTGTTTTCGTTTGTGCTGGGGCACTTAATTGAACGCGGCAAGGGCTTTTACCGTTCAACCCTTTTCATGCCGGCAACTCTTTCCCTTGCAGTTGCAAGTATCCTGTTCCTGTGGATTTACAACCCGCTGGCTGGCCCGTTAAGCATTGTGCTTTCGTGGTTCGATGTTGAATCACCGCGCTGGTTTAAAGAAAACTGGCTGGTAATTTTTGCTATCTGCACCATCATCGGCTGGAAGGTTTTCGGTTACAACCTGATTGTAATGCTGGCCGCCATGTTGGCAGTGCCGAAGGAAATGATTGAAGCTGCCAAGCTGGAAAACGCCAGCAACTGGCAGATTTTTAAACAGATTATCGTGCCGATGACGTCTTCCACCGCTATTTACGTGTTTACGATAACCGTGGTGTTCGGCTTGCAGTACGTGCTGGTGCCGGTAAACATGCTTACGCAGGGCGGGCCTGACCAGGGCAGCTCCAACCTTGTGTACATCATTTACCAGTATGCGTTTGTATTCTTCCAGACCGGCAAATCCGCAGCCTTTGCCATAATTACGATGATTTGCTATATCGCGTTCCTGCTGTTTAGGACCAAATATTTAGAGAAGAAGGTATATTATGAAAACTGATAAAAAAGAATTAATGTGGCATATCCCGCTTTTAATTGCAGTTTTTATTCAGCTGTGGCCGATAGTTTTTATGATATCCACTTCTTTAAAGGATATGGACCAGATTTTTCAGGCTACGCTGAACCCGCTGCCCTTCCCGCCGACGCTTAACAACTACACAACGGTGCTGGAGGACTTTCCGCTTTTAACCTACATCTACAACACCTTCATCATCGCCGCGGGCACAACCGCGATGAAGGTTATAACAAGCGTCCTGGCGGCGTTTGCCTTTATCTACTACGATTTTAAATACAAAGAAACGATTTTTAACAGCATGCTGCTGACGTTCTTCATCCCGGTAACGGTGCTGATTATGCCTAACTACCTGCTGATGAGTAAGCTGAACCTGTTAAACCACCCGCTGGGCGTAATGCTGCCCGCTTTCGCGGATGGCATGGGCATTTTCCTGATGCGCCAGACGATGCGCGGCATACCTAAAGCGCTGTTGGAAGCGGCTATCCTTGACGGCGCCAAACCGTTTGTCATTCTGCGCCGCGTTATTCTGCCGCTGATTAAACCTTCCGTTATCGCGGTGGCGATTCTGTTCTTCATCAACTCGTGGAACGAATACTTCTGGCCGCTGCTTGTTTTGCAGGATAAGGAAATGTACACGCTGCCTCTTGCCCTGCAAATGTTTATCAGCGCCGAGGGCGGCAGCGAATGGGGCATTGCTATGGCGGTTGCCGTGCTGACAAGCCTGCCGCCGTTGATTCTGTACGTGTTCTGCCAGAAGTTCATCCTTAATACATTTATGCAATCGGGGGTTAAAGGTTAATGAATAGCATAGTTTTTAAAGACGTCTGCAAATCCTACGGCGACGCTAAAATTGTAAAATCGTTGAATCTTGAAATTAAAGAAGGCGAGCGTCTCATTCTGCTCGGGCCTTCCGGCTGCGGCAAAAGTACAACCCTGCGCATGATTGCAGGCTTGGAGGAAATTACCAGCGGCGAGCTTGTTATGGGCGGCAGGGTTATCAACGACGTGCCTCCCGGAGAGCGCAACGTGGCAATGGTGTTCCAAAGCTACGCGCTGTTCCCGCACCTTTCCGTATGGGATAATATTGCCTTCGGCTTAAAAATCCAGAAGCTGGGCGAGGACGAAATTAAAAGGCGTACTACGGAAGCACTGAAAATTTTGAATTTGCAGGGCTACGAAAACCGCAAGCCGAAAGACCTTTCCGGCGGCCAGAAGCAGCGTGTTGCATTGTGCAGGGCGTTGGTAAAACAATCGCCGTACTTTTTGCTGGACGAACCTCTTTCCAACCTTGATGCCCAGCTTCGCCAGCAGGCGAGGACGGAGCTTGTCCGCATCCACGAAATTTACAAACCTACCATGATTTACGTAACGCATGACCAAATTGAAGCGATGACCGTCGCTAACCGCATCGTCGTTATGCGCGACGGCGTTTTGCAGCAGGCCGGTACGCCGGACGTTATTTACCATCATCCTGCCAACACCTTCGTTGCAGGTTTTATCGGCTCGCCCGCAATGAACATCGTCAGCGGCTATTACAGCAGCGGCAAGCTCAAAATCGGCGACGTGGTAAGCGACGTGCCGGAACTGTGGCAAAAGATTCTGGCAGGGCATACCAATGTGCTTGTCGGCATAAGGCCGGAGCATTTAAAGCCTGCGGCCGACGGCAAAATTAAGGGCTGCGTAAGCTACCAGGAAAACACCGGCAACCAGCGTACCGTGACCGTTAACGTAAACGGCGAAACGGTGTTTGTAACGCTGCCGGGCGTTGGCGCGGAAATTAGCGGCAACATCGGCCTTGACTTTAACTGGGACGAGGTAAGCCTGTTCAACGCAGAAACCAAAGAAAATATCGGTTATGTACAAAAGGGTGAGATTGTAAGATGAAATTTTCGGTAAGCGATTTGCCTTTCGGCAGTTTCAGCAAAGCATTTTTAAAAGCTTTGCCGATGCAATATGATATTGAAATTTTTTATGAGTTCGGCACCGACCATTACTGGGATTATGTGCTGAAGGATTTGAAGGAAAAAGACGGCGTGAGCCGCCGTTTCAGCATCCACGGGCCGTGCGTTGCCGTAAACCTTGCCGACCCGAATGATACGGCATATCTGGAAGTGTACGAAAAAACTTTTGCCTATGCTGCCAAAATTAATGCGGCTTTTGTTGTTGTACACAGCAACGAAGCGTGGCGTATGGCAGGCGAAAAACTGGCGGTGCAGGAGCTTGTATGCGGACGCATTGAAAAACTTTTGCAGCTGGCAGAAAAATACGGCGTAACCGTTGCGCTGGAAAACGTAGGCCTGCGCACAACAGGCACGCTGCTGTTTGAATATGACGAGTACCTCGGCTTGTTCAAACGCTTTCCGCAGGCAGCGGCGCTTTTGGATACCGGCCACGCCCATGTTAACGGCTGGAAATTAAGCGATGTGCTGCGCGATTTAAATAACAAATTAGTAGGCGTGCATATTCACGATAACGATGGCACGGCAGACGCTCATTTGCCGGTTGGCTGCGGCAATATAGACTGGAACGATTACTTTGCCGCCCTTAAAGAATATGCGCCGCAGGCAGTACAGGTATGCGAATATGCCGCAATTAACCAGTATGCCATGGTAACGGAAAGTTTGGCAAAACTGGAAGAAGCAGTGAAATAAATAAACTTGTAATATTTGGTAAAGCCTTACACAGTTAAGTAATAAGACTTAAAAAACAGCGGACAGGATTAACCTGCCCGCTTGTTTTGCGTTAATACCGTTTTTAGTTATTTATACAAAAAGCCTGCTGTCATATCAAGGTAGTTTTCGCCGTCATAAGCGGGGAAGGCAGCTTTCATATTTGCTTTAAATTCATCAGCGGTTTTGCTCTGCTGCATGATTTCTTTGGTTTTGTTAAGGTAGCTGATTTTTTCGGCAACAGCATCCTGTCCTTCAGGGCCGCCGTGCGAGGTTAAAATCATTGCATAGCCTGCTGCCTGATATTCCTTTAACATTTGCAGAAAGGCTTCGATATGTTCAGCACTTGTTAAAATGGAGTGTGTTGTTTTGCCAAGCATGTGTGTGTAAACAACGTTCATCGAAGGAATTGCCAGGTCATAGCTTTCGCCGCGGTCAATAACTTCAAAATCTACACCGGCAAGAGCCTCTTTGCCTTCAACAATGTAGGCAACGTCGGCAAGCGGGTCGTTTGTAAAATAAGCGTGCAGTTTTACGCCGCCGTAATCATAAACGTTTACGCTGCCGCTTTTAAGCGTGATATGGCTTTCGGACGGAACAGCTTTAGCAGGTGCTGCGCCGGCGCTGCCTGCACCCATAACGGAAAACATCATTGCTGCGGAAAGTATTGCCAAAAATTTCTTTTTCATAATAAAAACCTCCGGTTATCTGCCTGTTTTAAGCGGCATTTGCTTTTTACAATTATGATTATAAAAGGTTATATTCATGTAAACAAGTACGCACAAATCTATTACTTAGTCACCTTTTGGTAACCGCCATTGCGCATTTTACCGCAGCAGGCTATAATAATGGTGTAACATTATATTTGATACTATTGGAGGTGAAAAGCGTGCTGACGAAAGAAGAACTGCCGGCCTGCCCGGTAGCTACCACGGTGGCTTTAATTGGCAGCAAATGGAAGCTTTTGATTATGCGCAACCTGCAAATGCGTACCTGGCGTTTTAACGAACTTAAAAAAGATTTGGAGGGCATCAGCCAGAAGGTACTTACCGACAGCCTGCGCTCAATGGAAAAGGACGGCATTGTTGTGCGCACGGTTTATGCGGAAGTGCCTCCGCGCGTGGAATATTCTCTGAGCGAGCTGGGCAAATCCATGCACCCCATTATCGACGCTATGGCGGATTGGGGCAGGGCCTATCAGCAAATGGTTAACAAACAGTAAAACTGTGCTATATAAATAAAACCCGCACGGCAAAAAAGCAGTGCGGGTTTTGCATAATAAAAGCGGTATGGCGTTTGCCATACCGCTTTAAGTTTTTGTTAATCAGCCATTATGCCTGATGACGCATTTTGCGCTGAATGAATTTTACGATTTCTACAATAGGAATTACGGAGAATGCCATGCCCATTGCAACTACGTATTCTTCAAAGGAGATATGCTGGAATTTGAACATATCGGAGATAACCGGCATGTAAACGATACCGGTGCTGAGTACCCAGCTGAATACCATGGAGCCGTACAGATATACGTTATGGCCTTGTACGGAGAAGATGGAAGCGTGCTGAGTACGCATGTTGAAGGAGTGGAAGATTTCAGCCATTGCCAGGGTAATGAACGCCATGGTCATACCGTCAAGGCTGTCAACAATTTCCCAACGCCCGGATTCCAGATAATGGCCTACGAAGTAGGATACCAGCGTTACGCCTGCCAGCATAATGCCCTGGTATGCGCAGTCGAAGCCCATGCCGCCGGCAAAGATGCCTTCGTTGGAGGAACGCGGTTTGCGTTTCATAATATCGGCCTCGCCTTTTTCCATGCCCAGTGCCAGTGCCGGGAATGCGTCGGTAATAAGGTTAATCCACAGCAGGTGAATCGGCAGCAGGATGGTAAAGCCCATCATGGTCGATACGAAAATACTGATAACCTCGGAAAGGTTGGAAGAAAGCAGGAACTGAATGGATTTACGGATGTTGTCGTAAATGCGGCGGCCTTCTTCAACTGCTGCAACGATGGTTGCAAAGTTATCATCGGCAAGTACCATATCGGCAACGTTTTTGGTAACGTCGGTGCCGGTAATGCCCATGCCGATACCGATATCGGCGTTTTTAATGGAAGGAGCGTCGTTTACGCCGTCGCCGGTCATGGCGGTTACTTTGCCGCGTGCCTGCCATGCTTTTACGATACGTACTTTATGTTCAGGCTGTACGCGTGCATATACGGAGTATTTTTCAACAGCGCCGCCGTTAAATTCAGCTTCGCTGATTTCGTTGAGCTGTGCGCCGGTAATTGCCTGCGAAGCATCTTCAACGATACCGAGCTGTTTAGCAATGGCAACTGCGGTGTCGATATGGTCGCCGGTAATCATAACCGGGCGGATGCCTGCGCTGTGGCATTCTTTAATAGCGTCTACAACTTCGGGGCGAACCGGGTCAATCATGCCGGTAATGCCAACGAAGATTAAATCATGTTCCAGTGCTTCCGGGCTGAAGTCCGTAGGCGGTTTTTCATATTCGCGTTTAGCGCAGGCAAGTACGCGCAGTGCGTTGTTTGCCATGCGGCGGATATGGCTCTGGATAAGTTCGCGTTTGTCGTCGGTCAGCGGTTTGATAACGCTGTTTTCATCAAGGTAATGGGTGCAGAGGTTCAATACTTCGCCCGGGGCGCCTTTGGTGAACTGAACGTAGTCGCATACGCCCGGGAGTTTTAAGTATTCTTTGTTCAGGCGCTCATGCACCGTGGACATCATTTTTCTTACGGAATCGAACGGAGCTTCGCCGATACGCGGATATTCCGGAACGAGTTTGTTTTTCGGGTTGCCTACGGTGTAGGAGTAGGTAACAAGTGCTGCTTCGGTAGGTTCGCCGGTAACGTTGCCGTTATCGTCAATTTCGGCGTCGCAGCAAAGGCTCATGGCTTTAGCCAGATACGGACGGTCTTTGGTGAAGTGGAAATGGTCAACAACCGTCATTTTGTTCTGGGTTAAAGTACCGGTTTTATCGGAGCAGATAATTTCCGTGCAGCCGAGGGTTTCTACCGCGGTGAGCTTACGGATAACTGCATGGCGTTTGGACATTTTGGTAACGCCTATGGAAAGTACAATGGTAACAACGGCTGCCAGGCCTTCAGGAATAGCTGCAACAGCAAGGCTTACTGCAACCATGAAGGATTCCTGTACCAGACGGGTGTCGATAGCGTCGGCGCGCCATACGCTGAAAGCAAAGATAAATGCGCAGATGCCCAGTACCATGTAGGTAAGGATTTTACTGAGCTGGCTCAGTTTTTTCTGAAGCGGGGTTTCGCCTTCGCTTGCTTCGGTAATAGCGGTTGCGATTTTGCCCATTTCGGTGTCCATGCCGGTGCCTACAACAACAGCCTTGCCGCGGCCGTATACAACGGCGGTGCCGTTATAAAGCATGTTTTTGCGGTCGCCCAGCGGAACGTCTTTCTGGTCGCCCAGAGCAAGGGTATCAACCTTTTTGTTTACAGGCACGGATTCGCCGGTGAGGGCTGCTTCTTCAACCTTCAGGCTTGCACATTCAATAATGCGCGAATCGGCAGGAACAGCGTCGCCTGCTTCCAGCGAGATAACGTCACCGGGAACGAGGTCCTCGCTTTTTACGGTAACAAGGTTGCCGTCGCGGTAAACTTTAGAAGTTGCGGCGGACATTTCTTTCAGTGCTTCAATGGCTTTTTCGGCTTTGCTTTCCTGAATAACGCCGAGCACCGAGTTTAAAATAACAACGAACATGATGATAAATACGTCTACCGGGGATTCACCGGACAGATAGTTGGTGATGCCCGATACAACGGCCGCTACCATCAAAATAATCAGCATCGGATCAGACAGCTGCTCTAAAAAGCGCTGCAGCAGGGTAACTTTCTTCCCTTCGGCAAGTTTGTTTTTGCCGTACTTTTGCAGTCTTGCTTCGGCCTCCTGTGCTGAAAGACCGTGTGGGTCTGAAGAAACTTCTTTAAAAGTGTTTTCCACAGATTCCAGATAGAATTTCATTCATTTTGCCTCCCTTAAATTTTTTTGAAGATCTGCGCAAGTTCATAGCTTTATGGCATTTACGCATGAGTCTCGTTAATTAAGGCAAACCAGGCAAATTGCGTCCGTGTTTGTTGAGATGCCCCGCCGGTTGTCAAGCGGTAACTACTCCCTCATCATTCAGTCATACAGCTATATATAACTTTGAAAAAAGTATATCATTTTTTTAAGAAAATATCAATAATTATCTATGTTTTGGTAGTTGTTTTGTTTTTCCCCTGTGTACATTTTATAAATTAGTGCTTGACAAAAAGAAGCGCTTCTGTTAAAATTTTCTACATTCCTAAAGGGGAGTAGTTCCCGGCAATAAGTCAACATACTAGCCGCCCAGCGGTTTGGCTTATTCTTTAGCAATCAAGCTAAAAACGAGACCTTTAGTACAGATGGCATAAGTCTGTACTAAAGTGCCTCGTTTTTTTATTTTTATAAATATATTTTTATGAGGGATGTGGTATACAGGCAGATACGCCATAGCGCTGATGATTTATAATGTATATGAAATTTAGGAGGGTATTTTTCATGACAGCGTTTATGACAGCATGTATTTTTGTAGTACTGGCAGAAATGGGCGATAAAACCCAGCTTCTGGCAATGGCGTTTGCCACAAAGTATAACTGGAAAACAGTTATGGCAGGCGTTTTTGCGGCAACTGTTTTCAACCATCTTTTTGCGGTAGCGGTAGGCTCATACTTAACCGAGTTTGTGCCAATGAGTACAATTCAGCTGGCCGCTTCCGTTTCGTTTATTATTTTCGGCTTGTGGACTATCCGCGGCGATAAGCTTGAAGGCGAAGACAAAGAGCGCGGTATGAGCCCGTTCTGGACTGTTGCGGTTGCCTTTTTCATTGCGGAAATGGGCGATAAAACGCAGCTGGCAACTGTTGCGCTGGCGGCGCAGTTCCAAAGCCTGATACCGGTTTGGATGGGCACCACTACCGGCATGATGATTGCTGACGGCATCGGCGTTATCATTGGCAACGTGCTTGGCAAACGTATTCCGGAGCGTACCGTTAAATGGGCTGCGGCTACGATTTTCATTTTATTCGGCCTTATTGGCATTTATGACTGGTACACCGGCGGCAGCCTTATGGGCTGATTGCAGGCGTTTTGTAAGTAAATAAAAGCAAAATCTCGGTTCAGCGCCGGGATTTTTTTATTGCAGAAGCAAAATAAATGATAATTGTTTTTTTTTGAGTTTGCCTTATAATTAAAAGTAAGTAACATATATTTTAAGGAGGCGGTTTTATGAAGAAATTATTAATGCTGGCAATGGCTCTGGTAATGTTTGCAATTGTTGGCTGCGGCGGAGGCAGCAGCAGCAAAAATATGTTTACCGAGCAGGGCGAACTTGTGCGCATTATGGACGAGCTGAAAAACAAAGACGGCTTTAAAGGGCATGACCTTCTGGTATTTCAGGATATTGCTTTAATGCATTCGGACGAAGAAACTGTTGGCAATACGGTTGATATTTATATTGTAAAACCCGGCACGGAAGATGTTGATAATTATAAATACTCCGGCGGAAAATGGCAGGGGCCTAACCCTGTGCAGCTTACCGGTGACGGACGTATGGAAGATAACGTAACGCCTATGAGCAAAATAGATTTTTCTAAAGTTCCTGATATGTATAAACAGCTGGAAGCCAAAGCCAAGGACGTTGAAGGCGGTAAAGTAAGCAACCTTCTTGTTTATATTTTAGGCAGGGACGGCATGTATGCAAGCTGGGGCGTTGAAGGCACCCGCGAAAAATATAATGCTGATTTTGATTTGAACGGTAATTTAACCAGTTACGAAAAACAATAACTGTTAATATTGTGTAACGATAAAAGGACGGTAAGCGTAAGCTGCCGTCCTTTTATAATAAGATTTTATTTTGTAAAGTTATGTTGTTATTCGCCGCCAAGAACGGTATATACTGATGTGGCTCTGCAAAAATGCTGCGGCTGCATCGATTCCGTCCGGGCGTGGCACCGGACTCTCGTACATAGGCGTTTTGATTTTAGCCGCCGCAGTTTTTGTCTATCGCCTTGCAGCATATACCGTTCTTGGCTTTTATATTGTTCTGTTGTAAAGCATAAAATAAGATCACTGGGTGAAGTTTTGAAAATTTAAAGACAAAACAACGGCGGCTTCATGTCATTAGTAAACTTCATGCGCCAAACCGCTACGAAGTCGTGTTTGCGCACGGTGAAGCCGTTGCATTTTGCTAAATTTGAAAAACTTTATCCAGTGATCTTTTTGGTCAAGTATGCTAAGTTTTTTATAATTAGATGCAAGATTACAAATTTTGCTCATTATTCAATTGCAAAATTTGCATAACTTCGCTGACACAATTATTGCCTTCGCTGCTGCTTGGCACTAATTGGCGGCTCAGTAAAAATAAAAAAACACCGCATATTCTGCGGTGCTGATTTTTAATTGGTGGCCCCGGCAGGATTCGAACCTGCGACCTTTTGATTCGTAGTCAAACGCTCTATCCAACTGAGCTACGGAGTCACATTTGTCATCGCTCTCGTTGCTGACAAATGATATTATACTGGTTATTGGCGGAACTGTCAAGCATAAATTTAAAAATTTTTTAAAATTTTTTTAGCGGCGGCAGCATGGCTGTTTTGTGTACATTATTTTACTGTTTGTAAAAGACGGCAGGTATTTTTATGCATAAATTAACACAGCCTGCTGCATATTCTATTGACTTTAGTGCATACTTTGCATAAAATTAAAATGTTACAATTATTTTGAAAGCTGTAATAAGGGGAGGATTTTAAATGTCAGTTTCATTAGCAATATTAATATTGTATATTGCGGCTCTTTTTGCAATCAGCTGGTATGCTAAAAAACGCAGCGAAGGCGAAGCGGAAAATTATGCCCTTGCCGGGCGCAAGCTCAACACGCCGCTGATTGCCGTAACCATTATCGGTCTTGCCGTTGGCGGTGCTTCAACCATCGGCGTTTCGGAACACGCCTTCCGCGTTGGCCTTTCTGCCGGGTGGTACACTATTGCCTGGGCCCTTGGCGCTATTGTAATGGGCATGTTCATGGCAAAAAAATACCGCGAACAGAACATTACCACCATTTCGGAACTTATTGAACGCCACCACGATATGAAAGCCGTTGTGCTGGGCGTATTCTGCCAGATTGTCATTCAGCTGGTTATTATTTCGCTGCAATACATTGCGGGCGGCAGCATTCTGCACGCCATTATGCCGGATGTATTTGACTTTAAAAGCGGCATGATAGTAAGCGCCATAGTATTTATCGGCATTACTTTCATCGGCGGCATGTGGTCTGCGTCGCTTTCCAATGTTATGAACATTGTATTAATTTATGTTGGCATTTTAATTGCAACGGTAGTGCAGTTTTACCGTGTCGGCGGAATGGAAGGGCTGGCTGCGTCGCTGCCTGCCGGTGTGCCATGGTTCAGCTTTACGGAAGGCGTTGGCATGGTAACCATTACCAGCTGGGTAGTAACCTTAATTACCGTAAACCTCTCATTGCAGAGCATTTTGCAGATATCGCTCGGCGCTAAAGACGCAGAAACGGCTAAAAAAGGCTTTGTGTGGGGCGGTATTATCATGCTGCCGGTAGGCGTTTTGGCGGCGTTCCTCGGCATTTGCGCCAAGGCAATGTACCCGGACGCTCAGGCTGCGCTTGCCCTGCCCGAAGTTATTGTAAGCTTGCAGCCGCTTCTGGCTGGCATTACCCTTGCGGCGCTGTGGGCAGCCGATGTTTCCACCGCGTGCAATCTGCTTTTATCTGCCGGTACGCTGTTCAGCAACGATATTTACAAACGCTTCATTAACCCTGCGGCAGACGGCAGCAGGCAAATTTTAATGACGCGCCTGTGCGTAATGCTTACCGGTTTAATGACACTCGGCCTTGCAATGACGGTATCGAGCATTTTGGGCACAATTATGATAGGCTTGAGCCTGACGGCGGCGTTTACGGTAATTGTTATCGTGGCGCTGTTTTTCCCGCAGCACAGCTGCAAAGAAGCAGGCTTCTGGACACTGCTTGCCGGTTTTGTAATGCTTATTTTGTGGCAGTTCTTCCCAGCAGTGCGCATTCTGCCCAACATCATTTACATGGAGTGGCTGGTGTGCATTATCGCTTATGCGCTGGTGGCTGTTATCAAGCCCGGCAAAAAAGCGGCGTAAAACTGTTTAACGGCGGCGGGTCATACCCGCTGCTTTTTTATTTCTGCGGCGTATGGTATACTAATATCAGAAATTTTTGGGAGGCTGCTATGAAAAATACCGGCATCAATCCTGTTGTAATAAAAGAAATACGCCAGATGGCACAGCAGTGCGGGCTTGTGCGTGTAATTCTTTTCGGCTCCCGTGCGCGCGGAGATTTTACCAAAGTAAGCGATATTGACCTTGCCGTTACGGGCGGCAACACTGCGCAATTTGCGTTGGATATTGAAGAAACATCAACGCTTTTGTGCTTTGATGTTGTTGATTTGGATAAACCGGTACAGAAAGAACTGCGGCAGGCCATTGCTGATGAAGGGATAGTATTGTATGAAAAAGTATGAAAATTTTAAAGCCGCACTGAAAAACCTTAAAGATATTTACGATTACGAAGAACCGTACAACAATGTTGTGCTTACGGGGCTTGTGGCATTATATGAAATTTGCTTTGAACAATCATGGAAAGCAATGAAAGAACTGCTTGTAAACGAAGGCGTTAGCGAAGCGGCAACAGGTTCGCCCAAAAGTATTTTAAAAGCAGCCTATAAGGCCGGGCTGATTGATGATGAACAGCTGTGGCTGGAAGCTCTTGCCACGCGCAACAATGTGGCGCACGCTTATAACAGCGCCATTGCCCTGCAAATAGTGCGCGATGCCAAGGCAAAATATTACGATATGTTCAGCCGTTTGGACGAAGTGCTGGCAGGCAGAATTTAATCAGCAACGAAAAAATTTATAGACACATAAAAAACGCATCCATGCCCGGTAAAGGGTGGGATGCGTTTTGCGCTGTTTGTAACTGGTTTAAATTAAGGTTCGTAAATTTTGCTCGTTATTCGCTTGCAAAATTTACGTTACCTTAATATTTTTGGCCTACAAAAAGTAATATGACATAAAAGTAAATAAAAATATAATAACGTAAATACAAAACCGCAACATAAATAAAAACAAAAATTAAAAGATAAACGTAAAATTTTCGCCGCCAGGCAGGTAATAGCAAATTTTTGCCTAAATAAATAAGTAAATTATATTGCATTGGCAGGTGTTTGAAATGGCCAAACAAAGTAACCAAAAAGCAAAATTATTATATTTACAAAAATTTTTAACAGAAGAAACGGATGCACAGCACGGCATTACCATTGCCGGGCTTGTTGACAGGCTTGCAGGAGCAGGCATTGCCGCAGAGCGCAAAAGCCTTTATGACGATATTGAAGTGCTGCGCGCATTCGGCCTGCAAATTGAAACAGTGCGCGGGCGAGCTAACAGTTATAAATTAACCGGCCGCGTATTACAGGCGCAGGAGGTTGTTAAAACCGGTTTGGCATTAAAAGCCGCGGGCGTGGAAGGCGCCGAAGCAATTATTGATAGTTTGTGCGGCTTGCTGAGCAAATATGACGCAGAAAGCGTTAAAAACGAACTTGCTGCCGCCGTTATGCCGCAGCAGGATAACGCCACCGGCGCAGAAGCGCAGGAAGCACCGGCAGAAGTGCTGCCCGAAACCGTACCCGAAGCAGTGACGGCAGAAAACTTAAAAGAAACTGCGCAGCCGGAAACTGACAAGGCGGAAGACAAATCTGCACCGGAAGCGGAAAAAGCAGCTGCCGCTAAAGAAGCCGGCGCCGCCGAAACTATTGAGCTGAAATGCGCTGCGGAATTGCAGGACGCTGTGCTGGCTTACCTGGGCGCAGGGGCTAAAATTGTAAAAGTAAAAAGCAGCGGCGTTGTTATAAAAGCAAAAACCATAGTTAACGAAGATTTTTATGCGCAGCTTATTAAATGGGGCGGCGTAAAATTAAGCGAGCCTTCGGAACGCCGCAAAGAATTTAAAAAATACTGCAAAAAATCATCAGCCAGTATAAATAACGGAGAGTGAAAAATGGAATTTATTGAACCTGACCGCAGTAATTATATTGTATCGGCGCATAAGCCCAATGACGAAGGCGTGCGCGACATAGGCTTTGTTAAGGGCACGTTTTTGGACGGCAGGCCGTACAGGCTGGAATGCTGGTGCATGGACGAGCTTATTATGGCAAGTGTTTTTTTTGACGAGCGTTATTTGACGGCGTGGAAGCGCCTTGATTTTGCGCTGCTTTTGGAGCTGGAAGGCGTTTTGCAGTTTAAGGACGGGCCTTATTTGCAGGCAGGGCTCATGAAGGACGGCAAGGGGCGCGGCATTTGGGCCGTTACCGTTATGCTTAAAGATGATGACGGGCTGCACGCCGAAGTTTTAACGCCCGTGCAGAGATACAGGTAGCTTAGCAATTACAGGCAATAATTTTCTTGTTTTAATTGGCAAGTTAATATTAATATGCTACAATTCTTACAATTTGAAAGGAAAGTTAAAAGAGTCTTTTCAAAGCGATTATTACGGACCACTCTTTAAGAGTTAAGGCCATACGGACAGCCGGGTCCACTGCCGATTGACTGCTTTGGGCAGTCCTATTGATTGAGTTAAAAGCTCGAATTTTATAAGTTGGTTATCCATAACTGAAATGCGCCAGTGCGCAAACTTGTGAAACGGTCAATACGAGTAGTAAAAGTATAATTGCTATATAGACTCTGACTTAATCCGAAAGCATATACGCCTTTTTTGCCTTTATACTTGTTGGCAGAAGGGCTTGAATTTTGGCTGAGAACGCAAGTTGTGCATTAGCACGGCTTGCGTTTTTTGTTTTGCGTAACCGCCGGGAGGGTGAAAAGATTGAGGAATAAACGTACCGGTTTAGACCAGAGCCGCGCGCCGATTTACGAAGCGCTGGAGAACTTCCGCCGGATGAGGGTGGTGCCCTTTGATGTGCCGGGGCATAAGCGCGGGCGCGGCAACCCGGAGCTGACGGCGTTTTTGGGGCAGGCCTGCGTGGGCGTGGACGTGAACAGCATGAAGCCGCTGGATAACCTGTGCCATCCGGTTTCTGTTATCCGCGAGGCGGAGGAGCTGGCGGCGGATGCTTTTGGCGCAGCGCACGCCTTTTTAATGGTAGGCGGCACTACAAGCTCGGTGCAGAGCATGGTGCTCTCTTCCTGCAAACGCGGGGATGAAATTATTTTGCCGCGCAACGTGCATAAAAGCGTTATTAACGCGCTGGTGCTGTGCGGCGCGGTGCCGGTGTACGTTAACCCGGAGGTAGACCAGCGCTTGGGCATATCGCTCGGCATGAAGCGCGAACAGGTAGCCAAAGCGATTGCCGAACACCCCAAAGCCGTTGCGGTTTTGGTGAACAACCCAACTTATTACGGCATTTGCAGCGATTTGCGCGCTATTGTAAAAATGGCGCACGACGCCGGTATGCTATGTTTGGTGGATGAAGCGCACGGCACGCATTTTTATTTCGGCAGCGGCCTGCCGGTATCGGCCATGGAAGCCGGTGCGGATATGGCGTCGGTATCCATGCACAAAAGCGGCGGCAGCCTTACGCAGTCCAGCCTGCTGCTGACGGGGCCGAACATTCACGCCGGTTATGTACGGCAGATTATTAACCTTACACAGACCACTTCGGGCAGCTACCTTTTAATGTCCAGCCTTGACATCAGCCGCCGCAACTTAGCTTTGCGCGGACGCAAGGTGTTTCACCAGGTGGCGGATATGGCGGAATATCGCCGACCC
>ERZ779669.197-NODE-197-length-38823-cov-5.438764_pt1 | contig 38823 bp, 31 predicted proteins | sample MGYA00511372_ERZ779669 | MGnify/ENA primary metagenome ERZ779669 (study PRJEB29588, sample SAMEA1967891) | human gut metagenome | biome: human gut; feature: human-associated habitat; material: faeces | place: Denmark | collected 2008/2010 ... | reverse complement strand
TGGCCATTATCGACAAACGCCGTCCGGAACCCGGCGTAGCCGAAGTTATGAACCTTATCGGCAACGTTGAAGGCAAAACCGCAATTCTTGTCGATGACATGATTGATACCGCCGGTTCTTTGGTAGAAGCAGCCAAAGCTGTTAAAAAATTTGGCGCAAAAGAAATTTACGCATGCTGCACGCATCCGATTTTGACGGACCCGGCTGTAAGCCGCATTGCACAGTCGGATATTACGGAAGTTGTTGTTACCAACACCATTCCGCTGCCGCCGTCCAAAAAGCACCCCAAAATTAAAGTGCTTTCCATTGCGCCGATTCTGGCAGAAACCATTTTGCGCATTTACAACAACTGGTCTGTAAGCCAGCTGTTTGAAAAACACAAATAATAAACATTGAGGGCCTGCCGCAGGCGCGGCGGGCCTTATTTTTGCATTAAGGAGAAAACATGAAACTGATAGTTGGGCTTGGCAACATTGGCAAAGAATACGAAGGCACGCGCCATAATATCGGCTTTATGGTGGCCGATGAACTTGCAAAGCGCTGGGGCATTACCACCTGGAAAAATGAACGCAGCGCCATGTGTGCCGAACACCGTATTCCCGAAAAGGTATTTTTAATAAAACCTACCACCTATATGAATTTAAGCGGCGAAGCCGTGGGTGCTTTTGCCAATTTTTACAATATCGGCCCGGAAGATATTGCGGTTATTCAGGATGACCTCGATTTACCATGCGGCAAACTGCGCATCCGCCGTAAAGGCAGCGCGGGCGGGCACAACGGCATTAAATCCATCCAGCAGCATCTTGGCACGGGCGATTTTCCGCGCTTTAAAATCGGTATCGGACACCCGGAGCGCAATGCGTCGGCAGTTATCGGGCATGTGCTGCACCGTTTCGGCAAAGAAGAACAGCCGTTAATTGAAGAAGCTGTTAAGCAGATGGCTGACGCTGTTGAGTTATGGCTGAAAGGCGATATGGACGCCGTAATGCAGGAATACAATACCAAAAAAGAAAAGAAAAAAGACGAACCTTCCAAAGAAAATAATTAATTTTGTGTACATTGCCCAAAAACTAAAACACATTAAGATTTTAGTTTGTAACGCATGTTACAATTTTACATTAAAAACAAACCTTTAAAATAAAAATGTAAAAAAATCAGCGCAAAAGTGTTGACAAGGTGTTGTGTGCCTATTATAATAACATCATCAAATAACAAATTGCGTTGATTGGGAAAAGTAGTAAAGAAGCCCAGATTCCAGAGAACTTATCATTTAGCTGAGAGATAAGATCAAAGCACTTTATGAAAATCCCCCATGAGCTGCCAGCTGAAGGGCAAACGCCTGTGTAAGTGTGGCCGGAGGACGACCGTTACAACGTCAGGCATTGAACGTCAGTTGTGAAACTTTCGGTGATGCCGGTAAAGTGGCCGTATTATTACGGCAATAAGAGTGGTACCGCAGAGCTATTCGGCTTTGTCTCTTACAAAAGAGGCAAAGCCTTTTTTGTTGGTAAAAAAGCTTTACAATCGCCGGTTTGTTATTAAACAAATTATTTTATTCAAAGGAGAAATGAAAAATGAGTGTATTGAACAAATTGGCAGAATTCGTAGGCAAATATCTTACTTACATCGTATTTGCAGTTGTTGTGGCAGCGTTCTTCTTCCCGCAGGGCTTTACCTGGGCGGCTTCGCAGACTGTACTGCTCCTTTCCGTTATCATGTTCGGCATGGGTATGACGCTGCGTGCCAGCGACTTTGCACTGGTGCTCAGCCGTCCTAAAGAAGTGTTCTTCGGCTGCGTAGGGCAGTTTACCATCATGCCTTTCCTCGCATACGTTTTAACCGTTGGGTTTGAACTTCCTCCCGAACTTGCAATCGGCATGATTCTCCTCGGCACCACTCCGGGCGGTACGGCTTCCAACGTAATGACGTATCTTGCCAAAGGCGACGTAACCTTGTCCGTTTGCCTTACTACCGCAACTACTCTGCTTGCACCGCTGCTGACTCCGTTTTTAACCTGGATGCTGGCAGGCCAGTGGGTTGAAGTTTCCTTCCTTGCAATGCTTAAATCCGTATCTCAGGTAATCCTTTTGCCAATCGTGCTTGGCATCCTCGTTCATAAAGCAGTCGGCGACAAACTCGTCGTTAAATACTCCAAACTTTTGGTTCTCGTATCCGCATTCAGCGTACTTTCCATCATGGGTGCTATGGTTGCCTTAAACGGCGAAACCATCTTGAGGCTCGGCTGGGTTATGGTTCTGGTTGTAGTGCTGCAAAACTTCGGCGGTTACGCCCTTGGCTGGATGCTCGCCAGAAAAGCCGGCATGGGCAGAGCGCAGTGCACCACCGTTATGCTGGAAGTTGGCATGCAGAACGCAGCGCTTGCCTGCTCGCTCGGCACTCTGCACTTCACCCCGATGGCAGCAGTTCCCGGTGCAATCGGCGGCGTAGTACACCAAATCACCGGTTCGCTTCTGGCTTCCATTTTTGCCGCACGCAACGGCAAACAGGAATCCGCACAGGCTGTTATGCCTGAAGCAGAACCTGCCAAATAATTAACCACGCAGCGCGGAAGGCTGAACGGAAATAAACCGCACCGCGCCGTATAAAACAAATTTGCAGTCTAAAATAAGGGATTTTGTTCGGAACAATAAAACATATAAAGCTGCATTAAAGCAGCTACTTTCCCCCGGCCCCGGTGCTCCGCCGCCGGGGTTTTAATTTGCCCTGTTGACAGCAGTGCGCCGCTGTGGTATATTTTTAGAGAACTAAATACTAAAATTCGCTGTGGATTTTTCTGGCATAGCCACTTTTCGCCACACAGTTGCCTTAGCGGGCGCTGTGTGGTTTTTTAATGCAGCGGAAGGAGAGGGAATATGAACGAAAATTTTATGAAGGAAGAACCGGTGCTGCCGCTGATAACTTCAATGGCGCTGCCCATGGTTATCAGCATGATGGTGAACTCGCTGTACAACATTGTGGATAGTTTTTTTGTGGCGCAAATCAGCGAGGACGCCATGACGGCGCTGTCGCTGGTGTTCCCGGTGCAGAATTTTATCAACGCCGTCAGCATTGGCTTTGGCGTGGGCATTAACGCGCTGATTGCCTATTACCTTGGCGCGGGCGAAGGCGAAACTGCTAACCGCGCGGCGGTGCACGGCATGGCGCTTTCCGCCCTGCACGGTGTGGTGCTGATGGCAGCCTGCATTGCCATTATGCCGCAGTTTTTAAGCGCTTTTACAAATAATGCGCAGGTTATAGATATGGGCGTGCGTTATTCCAATATTGCTTTCAGCTTTTCGCTGATAATCATGCTGGGGCTGGCGTTTGAAAAAATCTTTCAGGCAGTCGGCAACATGAAAGTTACCATGATTGCGTTAATGGCAGGCTGCATAACCAACATTATTTTAGACCCGCTTTTGATTTTCGGCATCGGGCCGTTTCCCGAATGGGGAATAGAAGGGGCGGCTGTGGCAACAGGCATAGGGCAGATAGTAACGCTTTTAATATACTTGTTTGTTTATAAAAATTATCCGCTGCGCATCAGGCTGAGCCGCAGGTATTTAACTTGTGATGCCGGGCTTGATTTTAAACTTTACGCCATCGGCATACCGGCAACACTGAATCTGGCGCTGCCTTCGCTGCTGGTGTCTTCGCTTAACACCATACTTGCGGCTTTTTCGCAAAGCTATATTGTGGTGCTTGGCATTTATTACAAGCTGCAAACTTTTTTGTACCTGCCTGCCAACGGCATTATTCAGGGCATGCGTCCGCTGATTGGCTTTAACTATGGCGCGGGCGAGCACGAGCGCGTGAAGAAAATTTACAACACAACACTGGTGCTTAACGCAGGCATTATGCTTGGGGGAACGGTAATTTGCCTGACGGTGCCGGATGTTTTAATGGCCTTTTTTACGGATAACGTTGTAACAGTAGAAGCCGGAGCGCAGGCGCTGCGTATAATCTGTGCCGGGTTTATCGTATCGGCAGTTAGCGTAACTGCCTGCGGCGCGCTGGAAGGGCTTGGCAAGGGCGTACCGTCGCTTGTAATTTCGCTTTTGCGCTATGTGGTAATAATTATACCGGCGGCGTGGCTGTTAAGCCGCAGCTTTGGCGCACAAGGCGTCTGGCATGCCTTTTGGCTGGCAGAACTTGTAACCGCCGCAGCGGCACAGCTTGTGTATAAAAGGTTTAGTAAATAAAAAGCAAAATACTGCTAAACTAAGTTGGTACAAAATATTGCCAGTGTTTTTGCAGTTTGTATGAAAGCAGAAAACCCCTTGTCAGTTTTTTAATTCTGCCTCTGTAAATCTGTAACATAACACGCCGGGTGTGGTAGCGGCGCTGAAATAACAAAAAAGAATATGGTACGTCAGCTTAAAAAAGCATGGCACATCAGCTGCCATGCTTTTTTGCTTAAATGCGAAGGGCTGACGCAAAATATTTTTATAAATAAATTCGTAACGTCTTGTGGGGGTGGTAAAGGCATGATAAAATAATATTTATTAATACTGAATAATTTAACCTAAAGCGTATGTATATAAAAATATTACGCTTTAGGTAAAACAGTAAAAATTTGATGAGGTGGTTTTTATGAAAGGGAAGAAAAATTTAGAAAGGGCAATCGTGCTGGGGTTAATTTTAAGTACCGGCGTGTATGGTAGCGCGTGGGCAGAGTCAATAAGAGACAGTATTATAAATTCTGATGTTAATATAAATATAGATAATGATAATCCTACCCAAGCTGCTGTTATACAGGAGAAAAAAGAAGATATTATACTTAGTACAGATAGTATAGACGAACAATATCAACATGATATAACAATTAATTCTAAAGGCAGTGGTATTCATATCAAGAAGAATACAGAAGGTTCTGTTGTACTTACGGCTAAAGATAATACAATTAAATTTGGCTCTGGAGAATCTGAAGGTCATGGTATTACTATTGAAGGAAGTGGGTACGTAAAAATTACGGCTAATGGGAATAACATTATTCAGTCTAATGAAGATTCTAATGGAGATGGTATTAATTTAAGTAAAGATAGTTCTGGTGAATTAGTAGTATTAACTGCTGGAAATAGTAATAAAATAAAAGTTAGTGGAAATAATAGTGACGGTATTTATACAGATACTACAGATACTGATAGCCAAAAAAATATTCTTTTAACAGCATATGCTGAAGATAATGGTACAATTAGTGGAAATATAATAGAGGCTGGAAATAATGGTATCGACCATAGGGGAAATAATAGTATAAGATTGTCAGTAGGTAATAATGGTAAGTTTACCGGGATAAATAAAATAACCGCTAAAAGAGGAGATGGTGTACGTACAGATAAAGGTAGTGGTAATGTAACATTAGAAGCAGGCTCTAATGAAATTAATTCTGGTGATAATGGTATCCAGTCTGATGGTAAAGGAAAAATCGATATTAAAGCTTATACTAAAAACAATAAAATTGAAGGTTATAATAATGGTGTTTATGCTACCAATGGCACTGTAAATGTAATTGCTTATGCTGGAAGTAATATTTTAGAAGCAAGAATAAGCGAATTTGAAGAAAGCGACTATGGCGAGCAAAATGCTATTAGTGCATATAAAGGAACTAATGTAAATGTAGAGGCCAAAAATGAAAATCTTATTTTAGGCGCAGTTTATGCTACAGGAGATTTGGATAAAGATAATAAAGGCAATGAAAAACCTGCTTATGGAACTGGAAGTACGACTGTTGAAATTAAAGGAAGCAATGGTTCAAAAGCAAATAACTATATTTACTCGGCTGCTGTTATTGATGGTGCAGGAGACTTGGTTGGCAAAACAACAATTATAAACCCTGAAACAGGTGAAGAGGAAGTTACTGGCTTGGATGTAGTTTCTGCCCTGTATGCTGAAAAAGGTGCTGTGATTAATGTTTCCGGCATCAATGATTTCCGCACATATTATAGTAAGCCTAGTGATGAATATACATCTGAAAGGGTTGTTTGGGCATATGATACTGCTGATATAAATATCAACGGTTATACAAATATTAGTACAACATTATATAACGAATCACCTAACAGCAAAGATATTGCTATTGCTGCTGGTACAGCAACAAATCTTGATAAAGATGAAGTTAATGCGCCTGTAAAAGACCGTGCAATCGTAACATTAACTTATGATAATTTTAAAACAAATGACGGTAAAGAAGTGATGAGTAATATTACCGGCGATATTCTTTCTGCTTATGCAGGACAGGTAAATATTACTGCTGCCGAAAATTCTAACGCAGGCATCAATATTACCGGCAACCTGCTTGCTGGTAACAACGGTATTTTAAATGTTGACCTTGGCAAAGGCGGCAAATTAACCGGTCGTGCGGATGATTATGGTGATGCCGGTGTTATTGATAACAGTGAGCACTTAACGGTTGATGATGGAAAAGGCAATAAGTTCTTTGACCCTGCTTTCAGCAGTGATATTTTTAAAGGCGGCGAAGTTAACCTTAACATGGGCGAAGGCTCAAGCTGGGAGGTAACCGGGCAGAGCTGGATTACAAGAATTAATACTAATGATACCGATGAAAATGCAGAAAATAATGCTTTTATAGATTTAGTTTCTGCCAATACTGACCGTAACACTTCTGCGCACGCTCTTACTGTTTTATGAGATGAACGGCAATGCTACCTTTAATATGAGCCTTGACCGTAACCGAAATACCAGTGATATGCTGTATATAAAAAATGCGCAGGGCGATTACATTGTAAATGTTGTTGATGCTGTAACAACGGCAGATATGTATGCAGATGGTTTTGAAGGCTTGCGTTTTGCTACTGTTGGTACAGGCAGCAATGCAACGTTCAGGGCTGTTACTGTTGACAAGGGCGTTTTAAATGTAGAGTACGAAGTTGATACGGATACTTATAACAATAATACTGAAAATGATGCTTACAACGGCAGCGTTATGAGCGAACATAAACCAGGCAGTGACCTTGTTGACGGTTTGTTTGAAAATAATGGAGAACCGGGGTCAACAACTAAAGCTGCCGAAGATGCAGTTAATAATATTATGTTGCTTGATGAAAATACTATGGATTATGAAGCTGTAACAGATAGTTCTTTAAAGGAAACCACTAACTTTAAACTTGTTGCTCGCAAAGGCGAAGAGCTTAGTGATGGCGGTAAAACCATTCTTAACATGAGCCGTGCTAACTACAGCAACGCCATTTATATGGACCGTTTGAACAAACGCCTTGGTGAAGCACGCTATATTAACAGTGAAGAAGATGAAGGCATGTGGGTACGTATCCGCCATGACCGCATTGGCAAGGATGCTGCTTACCGCAGCCAGAACACCATGTATGAACTTGGCTATGACCAGAAACAGGAATGCGATAACGGCGAACGCCGCGTAGGCATGGCAATAGATTACATGCATGGCGACACCGGTTATGACCAGATTGCAGGCAAAGGCGAAATTGACCGCTATGGTTTGTGGCTGTATGATACGTGGATGGGCGATAAAGGCCACTATGCCGATTATGTAGCTAAATGGGGACATCTTGATAACGAGTTTGAAATTTACGCGCCTACCACAGGCGAAAAAATTAACGGCGATTACAGCAACAATGTATTTAGCGTAAGTGCAGAATACGGACGTAAAAAAGATATTGGCAACGACTGGTACTTTGAACCTCAGGTACAGGCGCAGCTGGCACGCGTAACGGGTGCTGATTATACAACCAGTCAGGGTACAAAAGTAAGTGTTGACGGCATTAACAGCTTAATCGGGCGTGCAGGCTTCCGCCTTGGTAAAGACTTTGGTGAAGAAAAACAGAGTACCGTTTACATTAAAGCAGACGTACTGCATGAATTCCTTGGCGACCAGGATATTAAGGCTATGGACGCAACCACAAATGGCAACTGGAGTAAAATAAGCTACGAAAACGAAGGTACCTGGTATGATGTAGGTTTTGGCTTTGCAACCCAGATGAGCAAAAACAGCTATGCTTTCATGGATTTTGAAAAATCCTTCGGTAACGATAATGACGAAACTTATCAGATTAACGTTGGCATGCAGTGGAGCTTTTAATTGAACTGGTAATAAGTTAAGTTAATGTAAAAGTAAACTAAACAGAAAAGGGGGCGTTAGCTCCCTTTTGCTGTTAAAAAACAAACAATAAAAACGAGGTAAAAATGAATCAGGAAAATACAGGGCTTGATGAAATAGTGCTGGAAAAGTTTGCGGCAGGCGGTACGGTAGAGTTTGAAAATTATCTGCCGCGCAGCAGAAGCGGCATGCGCACGTGGGAATTAAAAATAAGGGATGAAGACGGCAGCCGCAGAATTGTGGTAATTCGCGACAGCGGTTTAAATGTTACCGGCACGGAGGTGGCGGTGCAGCCTTTTACAAACCGCGCTGAGCGCAACGAAGAAATTTGCAGGCTTTATAATGAATGTCACTTGTCGCAGGTGTTCTTAGCCAATTTATTTAACATCAGCCAATCTGCTGTTTCGGTAATTATTAAAGGATGCAAATTATAAGCAGTAAATAAAAAACGACATCACGTTTTACGTGATGCCGTTTGTGCTTTATTATGTTCAGCAGGTTCTGCCGGGGTAAGCTTTTAAGGCTTCGCCTAAAATGTAAATGGCGCGCTTTAAATCTTCGCAGTTCAGCACGTAAGCGAGGCGTGCTTCGTTAACGCCAAGGCCCGGTGTGCTGTAAAAGCCGTTGCCGGGGGCAAACATTACGGTTTCGCCGTCAATGTCAAAGTTTTCCAGCAGCCAGATGGCAAATTTTTCTGCATCGTCTACCGGGAATTTAACCATTACGTAAAAAGCGCCTTTCGGGTCGCTGGCTGCAACGCCGGGCAGTGATTTCAGCCCTTCGGCAATGGTGTCGCGGCGTTTCTGGTACTCTTTGTTTACTTCTTCCAGATAGCTTACCGGTGTTGTGTAAAGTGCTGCTGCGCCAACTTCTTCCAAAATCGGGCTGCACAGCCTGCCCTGGCAGCATTTGTTAATCTGCTGGCAGAACTCTTTATTTTTGCTGATAATGCAGCCGATACGTGCGCCGCAGGCACTGTAACGTTTGGAAACGCTGTCGATAATAATCAGGTTGTTGTCAAGCTCTGGCATAGTGCCGAAGCTCTTATATTCGCCACCGTAAACAAATTCGCGGTAAACTTCGTCGGCAATTACGGCAAGGTCATGCTTAACGGCAAGCGCGGCAATGGTCTGCATTTCTGCTTCGGTGTAAACAACGCCTGTCGGGTTGCCCGGATTGGTTAAAAGAATTGCTTTGGTTTTGGGCGTAATATGTTTTTCAATTTCGGCAGCGTCCGGCAGGTGATAGCCGTTTTCCACGCTGGTGGTTACGGCGTTGATTTTAGCGCCGAACTCGGTGGCAAAAGTTGTATAGTTGGCGTAAAACGGTTCAAAAACCATAATTTCGTCATCGGGGTCGCACAAAGCCATAACGGCAAAGGTCAGGGCTTCGCTGCCGCCGTTGGTGATGAAAATATCGCCTGCTTCATAGTTCATGCCTTTTTCGGCATAGTATTTTTGAATTGCTTCAATTAAAAACGGTTCGCCTTTGCTGGCACCGTAGGCAATAACTTTTTCGTCGAAATTTTTAATGGCGTCCATAAACTGGGGCGGAGTTTCAATATCCGGCTGGCCTATGTTAAGGTGATAAACTTTTTTGCCTGCTTTTTTTGCGGCATCTGCATAGGGCGCCAGCTTTCTGATAGGTGATAATTTTAAATTTTGTACACGCTGGGAAATTTTCATATCGGTTGCTCCTCACTTAATAAATTTACAAAACAAAAAATTGTATGCCGCTATTATACCATAAAAAACGCGGCAAGTTCAGCCCTGCCGCGTAAAAATAATGTATACAATTTTAAATTATTTGTTCCAGGGTATGGCACGGTTTTCTGCCCATTGCAAAAGCAGGTTAAACATCAGCCCCAAAAGCGAAAGCACAATTACGCCTGCCATTAAGCGGTCGGTAATCATCAAATCGCCGTAATGCAGTATCAGCGCGCCGATGCCTTCCTGTGCGGCAATCATTTCAGCGGCAACCAGAAGCAGAAGCGAGGTTCCTGCCGCAAGGCGCAGCCCGGCAAAAATCATGGGCAGGGCTGCAGGAAGCACAACTTTTTTTAAGGTCATCCAGCGGGTGGCGTTAAAGCTTACGGCTACCTTAATTAAAAGCGGGTCTACATTTTTTACGCCGGAATATGTATTCATCGCTACCGGAAAGAACACGCCCAGCGCGATAATGGTTACTTTGCTGAGTTCGCCGATGCCGAGCCATAAAATAAACAGCGGCAGCAGCGCAATTTTAGGTATAGGGTACAGAGCGTTTACAATGGGCGAGCCAATGCGGTCAATCAGTGCGGAAGTGCCGGTAAAAAGCCCTACGGCAAGGCCGATAACGCTGCCGAGCACAAAGCCAAGAATAATGCGGTACATACTTGCGGCAAGGCTTACAGCGATTTCTCCGCCCGCAACCATATCGGCAAGCGCGCTTAAAATACCTGTCGGTGAAGGCAGAAACAGCGGCGAAACAATGCCTGCGCGGCAGATGAGTTCCCAGATTATCAGCAGCACAATGACGGAAAGCGCGGAAACCCAGACCGGGTAAGTTTTTTGCCAGCTGTGCATTTTATCGGTAATTTTATATTCATTCATTGCCTTCCACCTCCATTAAGGCCGCGCGCGCGTCTTTGCTGATGTGTTCCCAGATAATACGGATATATTCGGCAATTTCTTCGGTGTGCTGCGGCAGCTCGCGTTCTGCGCGCGGTATGCCGATATTTAAAATGCGGCTTATTTTGCCCGGGCGGCGCGAAAGTAGCACAACACGGTCGGCAAGCATAACGGCTTCCTGAATGTTATGGGTTACATATAAAGTGCTGAGGCGCGTTTTATCCCACAGGGTAACAAGTTCTTCCTGCATAATGGTGCGCGTCTGTGCGTCCAGCGCACTGAAAGGCTCGTCCATCAAAAGCAGGTCGGGGTTAATTACAAGGGCGCGGGCAATGCCTACGCGCTGGCGCATGCCGCCGCTTAAATGGTGCGGCAGTGCTTTTTCAAAGCCGGTTAAACCAACAAGGTTTATGTAGTGGCTTATACGGTCTATTTGTTCTTGTTTGGGCACGCCCATTGCTTCCAGCCCAAAGGCGATATTATCGTAAACGCTGCGCCAGGGAAAAAGCCCCGTTTCCTGAAAAACAATGCCGGTGCGCGGCACATGCCCCTGCGGCAGATGCGTAAAGCTGGCGCTGCCGCTTGTCGGCGCAAGCAGCCCGGCGGTGATGTTTAAAAGCGTGGATTTGCCGCAGCCTGACGGGCCAACCAGTGCGACAAATTCTTCTTCGTTTACGGTAAGGTTAATATCCTGCAAAACAGGCAGGGTATGCCCCGTGCGCGAAACGAAACTTTTACTTACGTTGTCTATAACGAGTTTCATAAGTGCCTCCAAATAAAAAGGGCGGAAGCTGTTCCGCCCTTAAATTGTTACTGTGCCAGTGCTTTTTCCAGCAGAGTGGTATTTGCCACTTTGGCAGGGTCAAGGGTGCCCTGCATCATACCGTGTGAAGAATACCAGTCAATCTGTGTTTTAATATCGTCCGCCATAAGTTTGCCGTCGCGGTCAATGTACGGCAGGCCAAGTTTAATATCACCGGCAGGGGCTTTTACGTATTTGGCAATAATGCTTACAACTTCATTAAGCTTTTTGGGGTCTTTCTTTTCAATGGCTGCTTCGTAATAATAATGGCAGGCCTTGTTATAGGCTTTTAAAAAGCGGATGTTGGCGTCTTCGTTTTTCATAAATTCAGGCGAGAAGAACAGTGCGGAAGTCTGATAAGGAATGATGTCGCCAACCTGCACAATGGTTTGCGCTGTGCCTGCGGTCTGCATTTTGGTGATGTTGGGCTCGTTTAAAATTGCGCCGTCAATCTGGTTGCTTTCAAGCGCTGCCATTACGGCGCTTACTTTGCCGAGCGGTACAAGTTCCACGTCGTCGAGGCTCATGCCTTTCTGTTCAAGCATTCTGCCCAGCATATAATGGAAGGTAGAACCTTTCTGCGTAATGCCGATGCGTTTGCCTTTAATGCTTTCCAGGCTGGTAAAGCCGTTGTTATAAGCGTTTGCTGCCGCAACAAGTGCGGAAGAAGGGAAACCTTTTTCTTCGCGGCCTTTATCGGCAACAATTGCCAGCTGCTGGCCGCTTGCCGCCATGTTAAAGAGGCTTGCGGTAATGCCGGTTGCGCCTACATCAACCTGAGAAGAAGCAGTTGCAACGGCAATGGGGTGTGCCGCGTCAAACCATTCCGGCTGTATTTCTATATTCTGTTCGGCAAAAAAGCCTTTGTCCATGGCAATAAACAGCGGCGCGCTGCTGGTAAGGCGCAGCATGCCGAGCTTAACCTGTGCTTTGGCCGCTGCTGGTGCCTGCTTTTCGCTGCCGCCGCAGCCTGTAAGGGCAAATGCCAGGCAAAGTGTTGCCAGTAAAAACAGTAATTTTTTCATCGTCATCATCCTTTGCGTAGTTAGTGGTTATCAGCATAACACTGTGTAAGCGTCTTATCAGTTATTTTACATCAAAAAAGCGATAAATGCACTACTTTTATTAAAAAATACACTGTAAAACTTATTTTTGTTTACTGAGCAGGTTTTACTTTTGTTATCAGCGCGATGTTGGTATAATATAATTTGTAATGCTGTAAATAACGGAGGCTATATTTATGAAATGGAATAGATTTTTTGCTTTGGCGGCAGGTTTTATTTTGGCGGCGGGGCATAGTGGGGCTCTGGCCGCAGAACCTATGTGCCTTGCCAGCATTAAAGCGGATACCGACGGCAACGGAACGCAGGAAACCGCCGAGCTGTGGGGCAGTAAACTTACGGGAGGCAGCAGCTATTACGGCGATTTGCTGCTGATGATTAAAGACGGCAGCGGCAAACTGATAACCGCCTATACGCCTTCGCTTGAGGGCGGTTATGCCAATATTTTGCAGAAAGGGCACTTTACCGGCAAGGGTGAGCAGATTATTGTGCGCTCTTTAAGCGGGGCGGCACAGGAAATGCAGGTGCGCATTATCGACGCAGCGCTGCCCAATGCCGTGCAGGAAATTTATACCGGCAGCGATAATCTGGGCGCAGCCGTTAACGCTGCATTCAAGCCCGGTTTTAAAACGGAATTTGTGTTTGAAGATTTTAAAGACGGCGTGCGTACGGAAGCCGTTGAATACGGCGTGCTGCCGCACGAAAAAGATTACTATATTAACTGCGGGCTGTATGACGGAAACGGAAATTTGTTAAAGCCCTACCGCAAGCCGGAAAGCCGCATGAGCGGGGTTACCGTTATTGCAGACCCCGAAGGCATGGACAAGCTTGCAACCTTGCAGACCGTAAGCGGCACAGGCAGCGAGGACACGCTTGCCAAAATTGCTGCCGAGTGGGAATATGACGGCGGCTGGCAGTTGAAGGACCGCGAATTATATACGCAAATCGTGCAGAACGGCGAATTCCGCCGCAACCTTGTTTTCGGCAACGGCATGCTTTACAAGCAGCAGGCAGTAATGGACGGCAGCAGCGTAACTTATCCGCTGATGGCGGTTGAAGGCAAACAGGAACTGCAAAATACCATTAACGGCGAGTTGGAGAAAGTTTGGCAGCCCTATGCCGCAGCGCTTGGCAAAAAAAGCTGCGAGCTTGATTATACGGTGCCTTTTGCAGGTTCAGACATGATGTCGCTGATGTTTTTCGGCGTAATGGGTGAGGGAAGCGAAGAAATTTTTGAACGCCTGCCGCTGAACATATCGCTCAGCGACGGCAAAGTCCTTGATATCAGTGATGTTCTGGATGTTGAAAACCCGGATTTATTGCCGGTACTTGCTCTGCTTGGCGCTGAAGATAAGGTTGATTTTACCAAAGAAGTGCCGAATTCCTGGTATTATAATGGAAAGAATCTGGTGTTCTGCCAGAAGATGAAAGACGGCACGGGCTGGAATGAAGCCGCGATACCGGCATCCGAACTTGAAAAATTTATGCTTAACAAAAATTTGCTGAAAAAATAACAAAAAATGAACAAATTTGCCACAAAGGAACTGACTGGAGAGTCTAACGGCGAAAAACTGAGAAAATAAAAGCAACGATAAGTAAAATTAATGAAATTTGCTAAAATTAAGGTTTGCCTTTCTGCTTTTGAAGGAATATAATTATATTACTTTGGTTTAAGTATATCCTTTTTGCTTTTTTGTACTTGAAACTTAAGTTAGAAGGAGGAATAGATTTATGTTGAATTTTTTGCGTAAGAACAGGAGCGGCAAAGCAGCAGTTGCAGCGCTTGCTGCCGTAACTGTGTTTTCGCTTGCCGGCTGCGGCGGCGAAAAAGCAGCGGCTCCGCAGGCTACGCTTGTAAAATCCATGCAGGTAATAAAGCGTGATACACCGCTGGTTTACGATTATACCGGCTTTGTGCAGGCTCAGCAGGAAATGGAGCTGAAAGCACAGGTAAGCGGGCAGATTACCGGCAAGTATTTTAACGGCGGCGAAACCGTTCAGGCGGGGCAGATTTTGTACACGATTGACCCGCGTACCTACCGCGCCAACCTTTTGCAGGCACAGGCAAACCTTGCCAATGCCCGTGCTCAGCTTGCCAACGCTTCGGTAGATGCCGAACGCTACACAAAACTTTACGAGCAAAGCGCTGTTTCCAAACAGACTCTCGATAACGCTATTATGGCGCGCGACCAGGCACAGGCATCCGTAAACGCACAGGAAGCCATGCTTGAAAATGCACAGATTGATATGAACGAAACCAATGTAACGGCTCCGTTTACCGGACGCATTGATACTACTGCCCTTGAAGTAGGCAACTATGTTACTGACGGGCAGACCACCATGGCAACAATTTCCAATACCGACCCGGTATTTGTAGAGTTCAGCATGGCTGAGCCTGAATACTTGAAGCTTGCCAACACTGCCGTTGACAGAGGGCAGGCGGCTCCGCTGGAAAATTTGAGCATTGTTCTGAGCGATGGCACCACTTATGACCTGCCCGGCCGCATTGCCGAGGTTAACCGTGCATTGACTGCCAACACCGGTACGCTTACCATTAAAGCGCTGTTTGATAACCCGAACCGCGTTCTGCTGCCGGGAATGTTCGCACATGTACAGGCAACGGCAGGCACCAGGGCTAACGCACTTTTCATTCCGCAGCGTGCTGTTACGGAATTGATGTATAAGAAATTTGTTTATGTTATCGGCGCAGACAACAAGGTTGAAATGCGCGAAGTTACCCTTGGGCCTCGCGTAGGGCGTTTGTGGATGGTTGAAAGCGGCCTTAACGGCGATGAAACAATCGTTGTTGAAGGTACCGGCAAAATTACGGCCGGTGCGCTTGTAAACCCCGAACCGATGACGGAAGCGGAACTTGACACTACCGCCGACAGAACAGAATCCGGCGATGCTGCCGGTGCAGCAAAATAAGGAGGTAAGCTGAATGGCACGATTTTTTATTGACCGTCCGGTCTTTGCCATGGTGCTGGCCATATTGATTACGCTGCTGGGCGCTATTGCCGGTTTCAGCCTGCCTATTGCCCAGTATCCTAATATTACCAAACCGCGTATTTCCGTAACTACCAACTATACGGGCGCAAGTGCCCAGACGGTAGAAGAATCTGTTGCGCAGGCAATAGAACAGAAGGTAAACGGCGTAGAAAATATGCTGGATATGAGTTCTACAAGTACCGCTACCGGCGAATACAGCTTGAACGTACAGTTCAACTTGGAAAAGAACGCCGATATTGCTGCGGTAGAAGTACAGAACCGTGTATCGCAGGCAACCAGCTCCATGCCGCAGGAAGTAACCGCATACGGCATTACCACGACGAAGGAATCTGCGGAAACCATCATGTATTTCGCACTTACCTCGCCTAACAATACTTATGACAGTATGTTCCTCAGAACATACGCCGACGTTAACTTTATCGACGCTGTTAAGCGCGTTAAAGGTGTATCCACTGTTGATGAATACGGCCCGGAATATTCCATGCGCATCTGGCTGAACCCGGAAAAACTGGCTCAGCTTAACCTTACAACAAGCGATATTGAAACGGCGGTAGAAGCTCAGAACATTCAGGCGCCTGTTGGTACCGTAGGTGCCCGCCCGACTGTTGACGAGCAGGAAAAACAATACTCTGCCAATGCGCAGGGCCGTTTAAAAACACCTGAAGAATTCGGCAATATTATTATCCGTTCCATTAACGGCGAAAACCTTTACTTAAAGGATATTGCCCGCATTGAAGAAGCACCGAGAAGCGACCTGGTACTCAGCCGTTTGAACGGCGGTGCTTCCGTAGTATTCCCGGTATCCCTTACCAGTGACGCCAACTCCATTGAAACGGTTTCGCAGATCCGCGAAGTTTTGGCTGACGCCGAAAAACGTTTCCCGGCAGATATGAAACTGACGGTTATTCAGGATAACACGCAGTTTATTACCGAATCTTTGAACAAGGTAGCCCATACCTTCTTTGAAGCGCTGGTACTGGTTATTTTTGTAATCTTCATGTTCCTCGGCAGCTGGCGCGCAACGCTGATTCCGCTGCTGGCAGTACCGGTATCTCTGGTTGGTACTTTTGCTTCGTTCGTACTTTTGGGCTTTACCATTAATACGCTGACGGCTTTCGCACTTATCCTTGCTATCGGCCTCGTAGTTGACGACGCTATCGTCGTTGTAGAAGCGGTAGAGCATCATATTCAGGATACTGGCCTTACGCCTAAAGAAGCAACCTACCGCGCCATGAGCGAAGTTTCCGGCCCTGTTGTGGCCATTGCCTTCGTACTTTCCGCGGTATTTATCCCGACTGCGTTTACCGGCGGTACGGTTGGCGAGCTTTATAAGCAGTTTGCCATTACCATTTCCGTTTCCATGATGCTTTCGGCACTTATCGCATTGTCGCTGACTCCGGCGCTGTGCGCTCTGATTTTGAAACCTAAAAAAGATGAAGCCGAAATTAAAGGCTTTATCGGCAAAGCCGTACATGCTTTCAACAAATGGTTTGAAAGAACGCTTGCTAAATACGTAACTAACGTAGAAAAATGCATCCGCCATGCAAAAGTTGTTATGGCCTGCCTGCTGGTTGGCGTAATTTTAATCGGCTTCCTGTTTAAAATTACTCCTTCCGGTTACGTTCCTAACGAAGATATGGGCATGAGCGCCGTATCCTTCAGCCTGCCGGAAGGCGCTTCCAGCAACCGTAATATTCAGCTGATGGGCGAACTCAGTAAAGAAGTTCAGAAATTCCCGGGTGTTGACTATGTAATGGAAGTATCCGGCGTTGATATTCTGAGTTCTGCGCAGAAAGCATCTGCCGGCCTTGTAGTTGTAGCCATGAAGCCTTATGCAGAACGTGATACCACCATTCAGGATATCATTCCTATGATTCAGGGCCTCGGTCCTAAATTCCCGGATGCCACGGTTATGGCGTTCCAGCCGCCTGCATTGCCTGGCGCTTCCAGCACCGGTTCTCTCAGCATGTACATTATGAACCTTGGCGGTGAAGATGTAAGCCTGATGAATGACCGTGCGCAGGAATTTTTGGCGAAAGCACGCCAGCGCCCGGAAATAGGCATGATTTACACCACACTGAACACCACCACGCCTATGTATAAATTCAATGTAGACCGTGATAAGGCACAGAGCCTGAACGTACCTGTTTCCAGCGTATTCAGTGCATTGCAGACCTTCCTCGGCGGCTACGAAATCAATGACCTGAACAACTTCGGCCGTACATGGAAAGTTGTTATGCAGGCTGATGACAAATACCGCTCCAACGTTGACGATATGCGTTATTTCTTTGTACGCAGCAACGATGGCACGATGGTTCCGCTGAACACTCTTGTAACCTATGATAATGAGAACAGCTCCGTTGTTATGACGCGCTTTAACGGCGCACGCGCTATTAAAATTGCAGGCGACCCTGCCGAAGGCTATTCCACCGGCCAGGCCATGACTGCTCTGGAAGAAGTTGCGGCAGAAACTTTGCCTGTAACCTACAGCTATGAATGGACTGACCAGAGCCGTGACCAGATTGAAGCAGGCAACCGCTCCATGCAGATTTTTGTAATTTCCCTTATCTTCGTATTCCTCTGCCTGGCAGCTTTGTATGAAAGCTGGACCATTCCTCTGGCAGTTCTCCTTTCCGTGCCTACTGCCGTACTGGGCTGCATTCTCGGCCAGTACCTGCGCGGGCAGCAGAACGACGTTTATATGCAGATTGGTTTGATTATGCTTATCGGCCTCGCTGCAAAGAACGCAATTTTGATTGTAGAATACGCCAAGATGAATATGGAAAAAGGCATGGGTGTTGTTGATGCGGCTGTTGAAGCATCCCGCCTCCGTCTCCGTCCTATTCTGATGACTTCATTGGCATTTGTGCTGGGAGTCATGCCACTTCTGTTTGCCACAGGGGCAGGGGCGGGCCCGGGCGCAGGCGCGCGTGTATCCATGGGTAACGCCGTAGTTGCCGGCATGACCTTTAACACGCTGTTCGGTATCTTCCTGATTCCGGTATGCTTTGTAGTTGTAGAAAAATTCTTCAGCAAAAAGCATAAAGAAGAAGCCTGATAAAAGTAAATAATTAGTGAAAAATGCCCTGCTTGACGGCGGGGCATTTTTTATAGCAGGAATTTTTAAATTTGTGTTGTATAATAGTTAGAGTAAACAAACTATTTTGAAATAGAGGGGAATTTGCTTGAACAGATTAAAAGAACAAAGCCGCTTTCTGTGCAATGTGTGGTTTTTAACCAAAAGCTACTGGCAGTCGGAAGAACGCTTGAAGGCGTTTGCCCTGCTGGCGGTAATAATTGCGCTTACGCTGGCGGTTGTATATGTAATTGTTTTAATTAACGACTGGTTTAACGTATTTTATGAAGCGCTGCAAAATTACGACACCGAGAAAATTTTTGATGAACTGATACATTTTTCGTGGCTGGCCGCGCTGTACATTATTTTAATGGTATATTCGTTTTATCTGCAGCAGGTGCTTATAATTAACTGGCGCCGCTGGCTTACAGACCGCTACATTGACGAATGGCTGCGCAATAAAACTTATTACCGCCTGCAGGTTTTCGGTGCCGATACCGATAACCCTGACCAGCGTATCAGTGAAGATGTGCGCCTGTTTGTGGAAATGACGCTGACTTTCAGTATCGGCGTTTTAAAGGCGGTATGCACTTTTGTATCGTTCGTATTTGTTTTGTATAATATTTCCGGGCCGCTCGATTTTACGCTTTGGGGGCACAGCTTCCATATCGAAGGCTATATGGTGTGGGTTGCGCTTATTTATTCGGTGCTTGGCACCTGGGTAACGCATGTTGCCGGCAAAAAGCTGGTTGGGCTTAATTTTGTGCAGCAGCGTTACGAGGCTGATTTCCGTTTCAGCATGATGCGTATGCGAGAAAACGCCGAGAGCATTGCTTTTTACAGCGGCGAAGGGCGCGAGGGCAGCATTTTTAAAAAGCGTTTTGCACTGCTTTTGGACAACTTCTGGAAAATTATTCAAAAACGCAAACAGCTTATCTGGATTAATTCCGGTTATTCGCAGATAGCCATTATTTTCCCGATGGTTGTGGCAATGCCGCGCTATCTGGCGCACCAGATTACGCTGGGCGGGCTGATGCAGGTAAGCAACGCTTTCGGTAAAGTACAGGAATCACTTTCGTATTTTGTAGATATGTACGCTTCCATTGCCGAATGGCAGTCTGTTGTTAACCGTCTTACCGGCTTCGGGCTGCACATGCACGAAGTTAAGCAGGAAAAATTGCAGCCGGATTTGCAGCGTGAGTTATCAGATGGCGGCATTGCAGCCAGACAGCTTGATATAACGCTGCCGGACGGGCATGTTTTGATTGACGGTGCGGAATTTAACCTGCGCCGCGGCGAAAATATTTTAATCAAAGGGCCAAGCGGCAGCGGCAAAAGCACTTTGCTGCGTGTTCTGGCAGGTATCTGGCCGTATGTAAAAGGCAGGCTTGCCATGCCGGAGGCGGAAAACACCATGTTTATTCCGCAGAAACCTTATCTGCCGCTCGGCACTCTGCGCGAGGCGCTGCTGTACCCCGGCGGGCATGAATGCAGTGATGAAGAGTTGAAAAACGTGCTTGCAAAATGCAGTATAGGCTATTTAGCGGAAAATTTATATGTTGAAGCAGACTGGGCGCATGTTTTAAGCGGCGGCGAACAGCAGCGCGTGGCTTTTGCGCGTGCGCTTATTTATAAGCCGGACTGGCTGTTTCTGGATGAAGCAACATCTGCTCTTGACGAGGCTACGGAAAAAGCCATGTACACTTTAATTTCTGCCGAAATGCCGCAGACTACGGTTATCAGCATCGGGCACAGAAGCACTTTAAACAGCTTCCATCAGGCAGGGCTGTTTTTAGATAAAAATTTGAAAAAATTATCTTTCGGCTATCTTTAATTTGTTTTATGATGAGTACAAAAGGAGGTATAACCAATGATGCCAATGGAAATAGCGCCCGGTATTTATGATGTGGGTGCAACGGACTGGATTGTGAGGGATTTTCACGGATATAAAACCGAGCGCGGCGCTTCATATAACAGTTATTTAATTGTTGATGAAAAAATTTGCCTTATTGATACAGTTAAGGCCTGCTATGCAGATGAACTTTTGGAGAAAATACGCCGTGTTGCTGACCCTGCCAAAATAGATTATGTAGTAGTAAACCATGTTGAACCTGACCATGCGGGTGCGCTGCCGGAGGTTTTAAAAGCAGCTCCCAATGCTAAATTTGTTATTACCATGCAGGGCAAAAACGAGGCTTTGCGCCATTACGGCGACGGCTTTGACTTTATGGTTGTTAAGGAAGGCGATAAAATAAGCCTTGGCAGCCGTGAACTGACTTTTGTGCCCATGCCGATGCTGCACTGGCCCGACAATATGGTAACCTACTGCCCGCAGGACGGCATTTTGTTCAGCAATGATGCTTTCGGCCAGCATTATGCTTCTTCCAAACGCTTTGATGATGAAGTTGATGAATATGTTTTGTTCTATGAAGCGAAAAAGTATTTTGCCAACATTTTGTGGCCGTATGCGCGTTTAATCGCCGGTGCGCTTAAAAAAGCCTCTGCGTTTGATATTAAAATGATTGCTCCGGCGCACGGCGTTATCTGGCGCAGTAAAATTGCGCAGATTCTTGAAAAATATGCAGCCTGGGGAACAGGCGTTAACGGCAAAAGCGTAGTTATTGCCTACGATACAATGTGGGGCGGTACGGAAGCACTGGCACGCGCTATGGTTGAAGGCGCTGCCGCTGCCGGTGTAAAAGTGCAGCTGATGCGTATGGACAGAACCCCGTGCAGCACTGTAGCGGCAGAATTGTTTGAAGCGGGCGGCCTGCTTGTAGGTTCACCTACTTTAAACAGTGGCATGATGCCGACAATCGGCGGTATGCTGGTTTATTTAAAAGGCTTGCAGCCTAAAGGCAAAAAAGCGGCGGCTTTTGGCACCTGCGGCTGGGCAGGCGGTGCAGAAAGATATGGAAGCCATGCTTACGGCAGGAGGGTTCGATTTGCAGCCCGGCTTTAACTGCAAATGGCGTGCCTGCGTTGATGAAACCGAAGCAGCGCGGCAGTTTGCCTATGAGTTTGCAAAAAATCTGTAATTATTAAATAATGGCAGCGGTGGAATTTACAAAAATTTCATCGCTGTTTTTTATTTATGCCTTGCCAAAAGTCGAAAAGTCAAATATAATAAGTGTAAAACAATACATCTAAATTTATGGGGTAATCAGATATGAGAAATCTTGCTGATGCAATAGAAAATTTTATTATCCGCCAGTTGCTGGAGGACAGTGAGGACACTGTGCTGGTGCAGCGTAATGAACTGGCCGATAAATTATCGTGCGCTCCGTCGCAGATAAGCTATGTTATAAGCACGCGCTTTACGCCGGAAAAGGGCTATCTGGTAGAATCGCGCCGTGGCAGCGGCGGCTTTGTGCGCATTGTGCGGGTTGCGCCGCCCAAAAAGGAAGCCAAACGCCGGGAAACGGCGCAGGCTCTTTTGGAGCACTGGGCGCACCGCGGCATGGTTACGGCCCGCGAATATGCTCTTTTAAAATATATGCTTGAAATTATAAATGCGGATGAAAAGAAAAAAATAACTGTATTACAGAATGCCATAAGTAAGATGATGCAGGTGAGGTGACAGATATGTTATGCCAGAAATGCGGCAAAAAAGAAGCCGTTGTGCACGTAGTGTGCATGGTAAATAATAAACAGATTGACAAATGGCTGTGCGCGGACTGCGCCGAAAAGCTGATGCCGTACGCCGTTAGCGGCGGCGGGCGCGCTGTTGATCCGCGCAATTTGCTTGAAACATTATTTTTTGGCGGTGAGCAGGCCAAACCGCAGGAACGCCGTTTTACCAAACGGATGGCTTCCATTTTGGAAAATGCCATGCGCAGTGCGCTGGACCGTGGGCATGACCACCTCGGTACGGAGCATTTGCTGCTGGCGCTTTTAAACGAAAAAGACTGTTACGGTGTAAGGGTGCTTGAAAAACTTGGCATTAACCCTGTTGCCGTGGCGGAAGAAGTAGAAAAGGCCATGGACCCGGCAGGTAATTTGCAGATTATCATCGGCTATACGCCGCGTGCCAAACGCGCGCTTGAAATAGCCGCCGAAACGGCTATGGCGCTGAAATCGCCGCAGGTAGGATCGGAGCATTTGCTGATGGGCATTTTGCGCGAGGACAAAGGCATGGGTGGCACGGTGCTGCGCAAGTTTAACATTACTGCGGAACAGGTATGGCAGATTATCCGTTCCATCCGTGAACATCAGCCGTCCGTTCCTGGCTTTGAAGAACAGGAAATGCCTTCGTATTATGATGAAATGCCGGAAGAAGCATCGCTTGAAGTTTTAAACGAATTTGGGCGTAATTTGAACGAACTGGCGGCAGCAGGGAAAATTGACCCTGTAATCGGCAGGGAAAACGAAATTGAAAGAGTTATACAGATTTTGTGCCGCCGTACCAAGAATAACCCCGTTTTAATCGGCGAGGCCGGTGTAGGCAAAACAAGCGTGGCCGAAGGCCTGGCACAGCGAATTGTTGACGGCAAGGTGCCGGAGCTTTTGCGCAGCAAAACCGTTTTTTCGCTGGAAATCGGGTATCTTGTGGCCGGTGCCAAATACCGGGGCGATTTTGAAGAACGCCTGAAGGATATTCTGGAAACCATTAAAGAAAACAAGGATATAATTCTTTTTATAGACGAACTGCATACCATTATCGGCGCGGGCGCAGGGGAAGGCGGCACCGATGCGGCCAATATTATAAAGCCTGCCCTTGCAAGGGGCGAATTGCAGGTTGTAGGTGCTACGACGCTCAGCGAGTACCGCAAGCATATTGAAAAAGATGCGGCTCTGGAACGCAGGTTCCAGCCTGTTGTGGTTGCTGCGCCGGATGCCGATGCGGCACTGTCGATTTTAAAAGGCCTGCGCGAAAAATATGAAGAATTCCATAAACTGCATGTTACCGATGCGGCACTGGAAGCGGCGGTAAAGCTTTCCAACCGCTATATTACCGATCGCAACCTGCCGGACAAAGCCATTGACCTAATGGACGAGGCCTGCGCAAAAGTAAAACTGCAAAACTATAAACTTTCCATACCCGTGCAGGAAAAAGAACGCGAGCTTGCACAGGTACGCAAGGAAAAGGCTTCGGCAATTTCGCGCCAGCAGTATGAACTGGCGGCGCAGCTGCGCGATAAGGAAGCCATACTTGAAATGGGGCTTACCTACGAAAAAAGCAATTATGACCGCGCTATAGGCAAACAGCCGGAAGTTACCGAGGAGGACATTGCTGCGGTTATTTCCCAGTGGCTTAACATTCCTCTGCAAAAACTTACGCAGACGGAATCGGAACGCCTGCTGCATATGGAGGACGATTTGCACAAGCGTGTTATCGGGCAGAGCGAAGCGGTAGAAGCGGTATCCAAAGCCATCCGCCGCGCGCGTGCCGGGTTTAAGGATAAAAACAGGCCGGTGGGTTCGTTCCTGTTTCTTGGCCCGACCGGCGTAGGCAAAACGGAACTTGCCAAAGCGCTGGCAGAAAATATGTTCGGCGACGAGCGTGCGCTTATCCGTTTTGATATGTCCGAATACATGGAAAAACATACGGCATCCCGCCTTGTGGGCGCGCCTCCGGGCTATGTTGGCTATGAAGAAGGCGGCCAGCTTACGGACGCCGTGCGCAGAAGGCCGTATTCCATTATTCTGCTTGACGAAATTGAAAAGGCGCACCCGGATGTATTCAACCTGCTTTTGCAGATTATGGAGGACGGGCGCCTTACCGACGGGCAGGGGCGTACAACCGATTTCCGCAACTGCGTAATTATTATGACGAGCAACGCCGGTGCGCGTATGCTTGCCGATACCAAACCGCTGGGCTTTACACTTGGCGAAGCGCAGGAAGATAAAGACCGCAAAAATAAAGTGCTGGCGGAAATTAAAAATGTATTCCGCCCGGAATTTTTAAACAGAATTGACGAGATTACGGTTTTCGATTCCCTGCATTATGACGAACTTGTTGAAATAATTAAAAATATGCTGCGCGATTTGCGCGCCAAACTTGCCGAAAACGGGCTGACACTGGAGGTTTCGCAGGAAGCAAGGGAACTTTTGGTAAAAGAAGGCAGCGATACTCGTTATGGCGCAAGGCCTTTGCGCCGTGCCGTACGTAAGATGCTGGAGGACCCAGTAAGCGATTTGTACCTGGCGGGCATGTTTAAAGCGGGCGATACCATTTGCGCAAGCGTCGGCGAAAGCGGAAACATTGTTTTTACGCCTAAAAAAGTTGAAGTGGTGTTAACGCACGAAGAAATACATCCGGCGGAGGTAAATAATGGCCAAAACCAAAACTAAATTTGTGTGCCAGAACTGCGGTTATACCACGGCCAAATGGATGGGGCGCTGCCCCGAATGCGGCACGTGGGACAGCCTGGCAGAAGAACTGGAAACGCCGGCTTCCGGCCCGCAGCAAAGCTTTTTAATGCCGAAAGAAGCACCAAAGCCCAAAACGCTTGATAAAGTAATGCTTACGGAAGTTGAGCGCCTTAAAACGGGCATTAACGAATTTGACAGAGTGCTCGGCGGCGGGCTTGTGCCCGGCAGCCTTGTGCTTTTGGGCGGCGACCCGGGCATTGGCAAATCAACCATGCTTTTGGATGCCGGTATCCGCTTCAGCGCCGGGGGCATTAAAGTTTTATATGTGTCGGGTGAAGAATCGGAAGCGCAGACCGCTATGCGTGCGCGCAGGCTGAGCAAACCGGGCACAGCGCTGCTGGTAATGACTGCTACCGACCTTGACGCCGTGCTTTTGCAGGCTAAAGAAGTACAGCCACAGATACTTGTTATAGATTCTATTCAGACTATGTATAACCCTGAACTGCAAACGGCGGCAGGCAGCGTGGGGCAGGTGCGCGAATGTACTGCCAAGCTGCTGCGTTTTGCCAAAGCAACCGGCATTGCCGTTATTATCATCGGGCACGTTACCAAGGACGGCAATATCGCCGGGCCGCGCCTTTTGGAACATATGGTTGACGTGGTGCTGCAGTTTGAAGGTGACAGGTCATATTCCTTCCGCGTTTTGCGTGCGCTGAAAAACCGTTTTGGTTCTACCAGCGAAAGCGGGATATTTTCGATGGAAACCGACGGTTTAAAAGAAGTGGCCAACCCTGCCGGGCTGTTTTTGGAAAACCGCGCCGAAAACGCGCCGGGCAGCGTGGTTTGCGCCTGCATGGAAGGTAACCGCCCGATTATGGTTGAAGTGCAGGCTTTGGTTGCCAAAACGCCTTACGGCATGCCGCGGCGTACGGCCGTTGGGTTTGACTACAACCGCGTAAATATGCTGCTGGCTATTTTGGAGCGGCGGCTGGGCATGGATTTTGGCAATTTTGATGCTTATTTAAACGTTGTTGGCGGCATGAAAATTACCGAGCCTTCGGCAGACCTTGCCGCGGCGGCAGCGCTGGTATCTAGCTACCGCAACAAACCCGTGCCGCACGGCGTGCTGGCGGTGGGCGAAGTGGGGCTTACCGGCGAAATACGCCGCGTTGCCGGTACGGAGCGGCGCATACGCGATGCCGCAAACCTTGGCTTTACAAAATTTGTAGTGCCAAAGGGAAAACTTAATATGGAGCAGAAAACGTCGGGCATTGTTCAGGCGGCGACGCTTGAAGAAGCGCTGAACGCAATTTTTAATTAAAAAGCGGGCTTAACGGCCCGTTTTTTGTTTGTTTTATGCGGCAAAAGCGTTGACACAAATTAACTACTATGATAAAATAAATAAATTTTGACATTTTTACTCCTTGGTGTTACAATAAAAGAGTATTAGGGCGAAAGCTGGCATTTTGTACAAGGAGGGGCGCCGATGTTTTCCGTAGGAGATAAAGTTGTATATCCGATGCATGGTGCAGGTATTGTGCAGGCCATAGAGCAGCATGAACTTGCCGGTGAAGCTGTGGATTATCTTGTTATGGTAATGCTTCTTACCGATATGCGTGTTATGGTGCCGCTTAAAAATGTGGAACGTGTCGGTTTGCGCCATATTATCACTAAAGATGAAATTCCGGGCATTGAAAAAGTGCTCGGCACACCGGTTGAGTTTAACGCTAAAGGCATTACCTGGAACCGGCGCTTTAATATGTATCTTGACAAAATGAAAAGCGGCAATGTGCTTGACGTTGCCGAAGTTATACATATCCTGCAGACGCAGGAAAACGAGAAAAAGCTGTCCACCGGAGAACGAAGGCTTTTGGGAAACGCGCGCCAGATACTGGTGAGCGAGATGATGCTGGTTTGTGATGAAAGCCAGAAAGACGCCGAAAAGTGGCTTGATAAATTTTTTGAATGAAAAACACCGGTAAAAACGGTGTTTTTTATTTTTTATACTGTTTTTGCCAGCTGATTTGTAGTACAATAAACATAATCCCTAATTATACCCTGAAGGAGGTGAGAAAATGTTAAACAGAGTGCTGCGGATTACAATAGTCGTTGTTTTTGCTGTTACCGGACTTATACTTACAGAATATTTACTGCCTTATATTTCGGATTACTTTGATTACAAATTTTATGGCAACGGCTTTTTCGGCATTGCTTTTACAACAATCGTATCAGGCAGTGTCGGAATTTTTGTTTTTGGCAGTATGGGCATGGCACTGGCTCCTGTTATTATCCGTAAAATGACGAGCTGGACGGAGAAAATTGCTATTTTGCTGGCACGTGTTCCTACCAGCGACATCATGGTAATAACCTTCGGCATTGCCATCGGCCTTGTGCTGGCCAATCTTTTGGGCGGGCCTTTTTCGCATCTGCCTATTATCGGGCCTTATATCCCGCTTATTTTCAGCGTAGTGCTTTCCATGGTCGGCGCCAAGGTAGCTTTACGCAAGCATCAGGATATTGTAGGCTTTTTTGACAGGAGCCTGCCGTCGCTGAAAGGCGCGGTTAAACCTGCTGCCGTTAAAGACGCTTATGACAGCGACCGTGTTTACTGCGACAATAAGCTGCTTGATACAAGCGTAATTATTGACGGCCGTATTGGCGATATTTTAAAAACAGGCTTTTTGGAAGGCTTTATGATAGTGCCTAAATTCGTTATCCGCGAATTGCAGACACTGGCCGATTCTTCTGACGGCTTAAAACGCGGCAAGGGCAGGCGTGGGCTTGATTTGCTCCATGAAATACAAATAGAGAACCCGGAGCGTGTTTTTGTTGACGATACCGATTATCCGGAACTGGAAGGCGTTGATGCCAAGCTGGTGAAGCTGGCTCAGCAAAAACAGTGGATTATTGTAACCAACGATTTTAACTTGAACAAAGTGGCAGAAATTCAGGGCATTGATGTTTTAAACATTAACGACCTGGCCAACGCCGTTAAGCAGATGGTTGTGCCCGGCGAAAACATTAACGTGTTTTTGCTGCGTGAAGGCAAGGAAGCAGGGCAGGCTATTGCTTATTTTGAAGACGGCACAATGATAGTCGTCGATAACGGCAGACGCTTTATCGGTTCTTCCGTAATGGCGGAAGTTACTTCCGTATTGCAGACTTCTGCCGGGCGCATGGTTTTTGCCAAAGTTGCTAACAGGTGATTTGTATGGATAAACTTACGGTTATTGTGCCTGCCGCCGGTGCGGGAAAAAGGCTTGGCCTCGGCAAAAACAAAGTGTTTGCCATGCTGGGCGGGCTGCCGCTTTTAGTGCAGTGCCTGCGCATGATAAACGATACCGGCATGGCGGATAAAACCATTATAGCCGCAGGCGCAGCTGAAATTGACGAGATAAATGAAATGCTTGCCAAATACCGGGAGCTTTTTCCGCTGCTTGATACAACAGTTGTGGCGGGCGGCGCGGAACGCACCGATAGCGTGAAAAATGCGCTTGACTTAACCGGCAGCGGCGGTTTTATTGCCGTGCATGACGGCGCACGCCCTTTTGCAGGCAAAGAAGTGTTTGAACGCACTTTGAAAGCTGCCGTAAAATATGGGGCAGCCATAGCGGCGGTGCCGGTAAAAAATACTATTAAACTTATTGATGAAAACGGCTTTGTTGCCGGTACACCGCAGCGCAGCCTGCTGCGTGCCGTGCAGACGCCGCAGATTTTTAAGGCGGAACTTTTGCACCGCGCTTACGGCAGCGAAAACCTGCGCGGCGCGGTAGTAACGGATGACGCTTCGCTGGTGGAGCGGTTAGGAGTAAAAGTTGCCGTTGCCGAAGGAAGTTACGAAAACATTAAGATTACCACGCCGGAAGATTTGCTTTTGGCAGAAAAAATTTGTGCAGACAGGGGAATGGCTATGCAGCAGGAAATAAAAGTTCCGCAGTTTAGGGTTGGCACAGGCTTTGATGTGCACCGCCTTACGGAAAACCGCAAACTTATTTTGTGCGGGGTTGAAGTGCCTTATGAACTTGGCCTTGACGGACACAGCGATGCTGATGTTGCCGTGCATGCTTTAATGGATGCCCTTTTAGGGGCGGCTGCCCTTGGCGATATCGGCAGGCATTTTCCCGATACCGACGAGCGCTTTAAAGGTGCGGACAGCATGAAGCTGCTGGCACATGTCATTGCGCTTTTAAAAGAGCGATGTTGGCACGTAAACAATGCCGATGTAACAATCATTGCGCAAAGGCCAAAACTTGCCGGATTTATTCCGCGGATGCGGGCTAACCTTGCGGAGTCGCTTGAACTTGGCGAAGACACTGTAAACGTAAAAGCTACAACAACCGAAAAACTGGGCTTTACCGGGCGCGGTGAAGGCATTGCCGCAGAAGCCTGCGTAAGCCTGATTAAAATATGACGCATTTAACAGATTATGCTATAATATAAAAGATTAATTTTTTGGAGGAATGAGTTTGATGGCTAATGAAGTTAGAGTAAGATTTGCGCCCAGTCCTACCGGGCCTTTCCATATCGGCGGCGCACGCAGCGCACTGTTTAACTGGCTGTTTGCCCGCAAAATGGGCGGCAAAATGATTTTGCGTATTGAAGATACCGACCTTGAACGTTCCAGCCGTGAAAGCGAAGAAAATATTAAGGCAGCTTTAAAATGGCTTGGCATGGATTGGGACGAAGGTATTGACGTAGGCGGCGAAAACGGCCCTTACCGCCAGACCGAACGCCTGGAAATTTATAAAAAATATACCGATAAACTGCTGGCAGAAGGTAAGGCATATTACTGCTACTGCACCGATGAAGAACTAGAAGCGGAACGCCAGGCTTTGCTTGCCGAAGGCAAAATGCCGCGCTACATGGGCAAATGCCGCCATTTAACGCCGGAACAGATTGAAAAATATAAAGCCGAAGGCAGAAAACCGACCGTGCGTTTTAAAGTGCCTGCCGACAAACAGATTTTAGTGCGCGACATGGTACGCGGCGATGTTGTGTTCGATTCCAACGGCATCGGCGATTTTGTTATCGTTAAATCCGACGGCATCCCGACTTATAACTATGCCGTTGTTATCGACGATTCTTTAATGCATATTACCCATGTTATCCGCGCCGAGGAACATCTTTCCAACACTCCGCGCCAGTGCCTTATTTATGACGCACTTGGCTTTGAACAGCCTACCTTCGGGCATATTTCCCTTATTCTCGGCAAGGACCATACCAAAATGTCCAAACGCCATGGTGCAACTTCCGTAGACCAGTACCGCCAGCTCGGCTACCTGCCGGAAGCCATTGACAACTTCCTGGCACTTCTTGGCTGGGCGCCTAACAGCGAACAGGAAATTTTCAGCATGGACGAGCTTGTTAAAGAGTTCAGCATGGACCATGTTGCCAAGAACCCGGCTGTATTTGACATTGACAAACTGAACTGGATTAATCAGCACTATATGCGCAAACTGAGCCGCGACGAGTTTTACGAAGCAGCCAAACCGCATATGATTAAAAAAGGCTTTATTAACGGCGAAGAATACGGCGACAAGCTGGAATGGCTGAAAGATGTTGTTGCCACTGCGCAGCAGCACGTATCCTACGCAGCACAGGTGCCGGATGATGTTGCCATGTATTTTACCGATAATTTTGATTTTGAAAATGACGATGCCAAAAACGTGCTTTTGGCAGAAACCGTACCGGAAGTAATCCGCCTGCTGTTTGACAAACTGCCGAAGCTGGAAGTTTTGGACGGTCCTTCCGTAAAGGCAACTTTTAAGGCTATCCAGAAAGAAACCAAACTGGGCGGCAAAAACGTGTTCATGCCTATCCGCGTAGCGCTTACCGGCAACCAGCACGGACCGGAACTTGCGGAAATGGTTCCGCTTCTGGGCCTTGCACGCACCGTAAGCCGCATTAAAAACAGCCTTGATAAAGTTGGGGTTAAGTTATATTAAGGAGCAATTACTATGGCTATTAAAGTTTATAATACGCTCACCAAAAAGAAAGAAGAATTTGTGCCTCTGCATCCCGGCAAAGCCTATATGTATGTTTGCGGCGTTACGCCGTACAACCATCCCCATATCGGCAACGCACGCCCCTTTGTAACCTGGGACGTTATCCGCCGTTTTCTGGAGCATGAAGGCTATGATGTTCTGCATGTGCAGAATTTTACCGATGTTGACGATAAAATCATCAATACGGCGAACAAGGAAGGCGTGCAGTGGAGCGACATCTGCGGACGTTATATCGACGCTTATTTTGAAGTAATGGATAAGCTGAACGTACGCCGCGCGCATGTTTACCCGCGCGTTTCCGAGCATATGCAGGAAATTATCAATGTTGTGCAGACCCTTATTGATAAAGGCTATGCCTATGAGCTTGACGGCGATGTATATTACAGCGTTGAAAAGTTTGACCGCTACGGCGAACTTTCCGGACGCAAGCTGGAAGATATGATGGCCGGCGCCCGCGTTGACGTTAATGACAAAAAGCACAACCCGTTTGATTTTGCGCTGTGGAAAGCAGCCAAACCCGGCGAACCGTACTGGGAAAGCCCGTGGGGCAACGGACGCCCGGGCTGGCATATTGAATGCTCTGCCATGAGCATGAAGTATCTTGGCGAAAGCTTTGACTTCCACGGCGGCGGCAGCGACCTTATTTTCCCGCACCACGAAAACGAAATCGCCCAGTCCGAAGGCTGCACCGGCGTGCATCCGTTTGTACGCTACTGGCTGCATAACGGTTTTATTACCGTTAACGAAGAAAAAATGTCCAAATCGCTTGGCAACTTCTTTACCGTTGCCGATATTCTGGAACACTTCGAGCCGGAAACACTGCGCTTTTTCATTCTTTCCACTCATTACCGCAGCCCGCTGGATTTCAGCGACGAGCGCCTGAAGGAAGCACAGCGCAGCCTGGCACGTTTAAAAACCGCACAGGACAATTTAAAAGAACTGGCTCAGCTTATCAGCGGCGGCCCAACGGAAACCAGCAAAGTGCTTTACGCAAAACTGGAGAAACTGCGCAGCGGCTTTATGGAAGCCATGAGCGACGATTTCAATACTGCGCTTGCCATCAGCTTTATGTTTGAACTGGCAAAAGAAATTAACATTTATCATCAGCATATCAGCACCGGCAGCGAAAAACCGGACGGCAAGCTGGTTGAAAATATGGAAAAACTTTTTGCGGAGTTCTGCGGCATCATCGGCGTATTGGAAACTTCCGCGCAGCCTGCGGCAGAAAAAGATGCTTCGCTTGAAGACAAGCTGATTGAAACGGTTGTAAGCCTGCGCCAGGAAGCGCGTGCCGCTAAAAATTACGCTCAGGCAGACGCGCTGCGCAATGCTTTAACAGGCCTTGGCATTGTGCTTGAGGACACTCCGCAGGGAGTACGGTGGAAAAAACAGTGAAGTTTGAACAGTATAAATTAGTGAAAGAACATGCTCTGGCAGCCGTGCAGGCTGCCGGAGTTTCTTTACCGGAAGCAGGCAGCATGAACCCCGTGCTTCTGGCGTATGTGGGCGATGTGGTTTTTTCGCTGTATGTACGCCTGCGCTTTCTGGCAGCGTCAAGCCATGTGCGTGTTATACACGATTTAAGCTCCAAAGCGGTATCGGCCGTATATCAGGCCAAGGCGCTGGCAGTTTTGATGGATACGCTTAACGAACAGGAACTGGCCGTTGTAAAACGCGGGCGCAATACAAAATCTTCCGTGCCCAAAAGTGCCAGCGTGCACGAATACCGTATGAGCACGGCTTTTGAAGCGCTTATCGGCTGGCTGTTTTTAAACAACGAAGATGAACGCCTGGGAACAATTATGGAACAGGCTTTTAATATCATTATTGATGATTTTAAGACAAAATGAGGTAAAATATGCAGGTAAATTTAATAAGGCATACGCCGGAACCGGAAAAGACAGTTGCTATGAGCGCGCGTCTTTGCTATTCTCCTATCGGTGCGGCGCAGCTTGAAGAAAAAATTTCTGATGAACAGGCAGCTGCTCTGGTGCGCAAACTTGTTTCAATGGGGCATTTTTCCACGCTGGAACATGTTACCTTTACCTTTGCCATTGAAGGCGTTTCGCGCGTTTTAACGCATCAGCTTGTGCGCCACCGCATTGCTTCTTATTCGCAGCAGTCGCAGCGTTATGTTAAAGAACATAATTTTGAGGTAATTATGCCACCTTCCATTGCGGCCAAACCGGAAGCAAAGGCTGAGTTTGAAGATTTAATGCAGAAATTGCAGGATGCCTACAATAAATTTACGGAAATGGGCATTCCGGCAGAGGACGCGCGCTATGTGCTGCCTAATGCAGCGGAAACAAAAATCGTCTGCACTTTTAATGCCCGTTCGCTGCTGAACTTTTTCAGCCTGCGCTGCTGTATGCGTGCGCAGTGGGAAATCCGCGCGCTGGCGGAAAAGATGCTGGCAGAATGCAAGCGCGTTGCGCCGGTTATTTTTGAAAACGCCGGCCCGACCTGCGTAAGCGAAGGCATTTGCCGCGAAGGTGCCATGAGCTGCGGACGACTTGAAGCTATTTTAAAAGCTAAAAAAGCCGCAGAAAAAAACTAAAGGTGAAGTTATGAAAGAAGAATTTATTGCCGGAAGAAACCCCGTTGCAGAGGCTTTGTGCAGCGGCCGCGCGCTGAATAAAGTAATGGTTCAGGACGGTGCGAGGGGCGTAACGGAAATTATTGCCGCAGCCAGGGAAAAAGGCGTGGCGGTGGAATTTGTTAAAAGCGACAAACTGGATAAACTTGCACAGGGAGTGCGCCATCAGGGCGTGGTTGCTTATGCTGCGCCGGTAGAGTTTAAAACTCTGGAGGACGCGCTTAAAAAAGCTGCCGCTAAGGGTGAAGCACCGTTTTTGCTGCTGCTTGACGAACTGCAGGACCCGCAGAACCTTGGCGCGCTTATCCGCACGGCAGACGCTGCAGGTGTGCACGGCATTCTGCTGCCGAAACGCCGCAGCTGCCCGCTGAACGCCGTTGTTGCCAAAATTTCCGCCGGTGCGGTGGAATATGTGCCGGTTATACAAATAGGCAATATTGTGCAGCAGCTTAAAGATTTGAAAAAACAGGGCTTTTGGGTTGCCGGTGCCGATATGGACGGCGGGTCCTACACCAAAGCCAATTTAACCGGGCCGCTGGTGCTGGTTATCGGTGCGGAAGGCAAAGGGCTCGGACGGCTTGTGAAGGAAAACTGCGACATTATCGTCAGCCTGCCGATGCAGGGCGGCGTAAATTCGCTTAATGCAGCGGCGGCGGGGGCTGTTTTGATGTATGAGGTTGTGCGCCAGCGCGGGCAAGAGGCGGCAAAAAATGCGTGAGTGGCTTATTGTTGACGGTTACAACGTAATAAACAACTGGAACGATTTTAAGAAAATCCGCAGTGAAAATTTGGAGCACGCACGCGATTTGCTGCGCGAAAAAATTGCCGAATACGTAGCCTTTAAAGGTTATCTGGGGCTTGTTGTATTTGACGCGCAGGAAGTGCAGGGCAGCAGTGAAGAAGAAAACTACGGCGCTGTAACCGTTATTTATACTGATGAAGGCGAAACGGCAGATTCGTGGATTGAACGCAAAACCTATGAGCTGAACAGAAACGGCGACAAGGTATTTGTTGTTACCAGCGACTACGCCGAACAGATTAATATTCTCGGCAGCGGCGCTTACCGCATTTCGGCGCGTGAGTTCCGCGAAGAATACAAACGCGCCAAAAAACAGATAGAAGAAAAAGTACATGCTTCGGCAGGCGGCCTGGGGCGCAATGAACTTGGCGGAAGGCTGCATGAGCATGTGCGAGCACATTTTGAAAAGCTGCGCCGCCGGTAAATTGACGCGCCCGAAAGAAATATTGTATAATTAAAGCACTTATCTTATAAAGAAATTAACGGAGGGCGTTCAGATGAGCGCAGAAACACCGACTAATCCATACAGCGCTTTTGAAAAAATGACCGATGAGGAAGTTGTTTTAAAAGCGAAGGAAGACAATGTGCTGGCTCAGGAATATTTGCTGCACAAATACCGTAAATTTGTGCGTGCCAAAGCCAGAAGTTATTTTTTAATAGGGGCGGAACGCGAGGACATTATCCAGGAAGGCATGATAGGCCTTTACAAAGCGATTCGCGATTTTAAAGGGGATAAACTTTCAAGCTTCCGCGCCTTTGCGGAGCTTTGCGTAACAAGGCAGATTATTACCGCCATTAAAACGGCAACGCGCCAGAAGCATATACCGCTTAATTCGTATGTATCGCTTAATAAGCCTATTTACGAGGAAGATTCCGACCGTACGCTGATGGACGTGGTTTCGGGAGTAAAGGTTGCCAACCCCGAAAATATGATTATCAGCCGCGAGGAATTTGTCGATATCGAAAACAAAATGAACAATATTTTGAGCGACCTTGAATGGCGCGTGCTGATAAGCTATCTTGACGGCAAATCGTATCAGGAAATTGCAACCGAACTGAACCGCCATATCAAGTCCATCGACAACGCTTTGCAGAGAGTAAAACGCAAACTTGAAAAATATATTACCAGCGAAGGCAGCGGCACCGATTTAAGCAGCGTTTATTCCGGCCTGCTTGCCATGGACCCCAGCGAGCGTTTTGCCAGCCGCAGCCTGAAAAACAAGCGCTGAGAGCGTTAATATTGAAACAGAAAATAACATCGTTTAGAAATTTCTGAATGATGTTATTTTTTTTAGAGGATTTTGCGCCTTGACAGCGAATATATTTTTTACAAAGTAAAAAGTCCGTAAAATTTAAGGGAGGTAATACAAATGAATCAGGTAGAGGAATTTGAAAAAGTAGTTGAAGAAGCTAAAAACCAGCCGGTGAAGGTGGTTGTTGTAACAGGCAAACCCGGCAGCGGCAAAAGTAAAGTTTTAAGAGAAGCGGCAGCAGACAAAAAATGGGATTATATTGATTGCCGCCTTTTGATTACCGAACAGTTTTTGGAAATTCCTCCCGCAGAACGCAGGGACAAAGCAGCTGTAATGATGGGTGAAATTCTGGATACCTATAATTCCGATGTTATTTTGCTTGACCGTCTGCAAACTTTGTTTGTTCCGGTGTTCCATATTGATATTGCCGAGCTTTTGGCAAAACTCAGTGAAAAATATGTTATTGTAACGGCATGGCCCGGATACATGGAAGACGGCAATCTCTGCTATGATAAATTTGACGGTACCGAGTCCATCCGTATCAGCGCCGAGGGCTTTACCCTCTGGAATGTAGACTGAAAGTTGTTTTATAAATAAGTGCGGGGGTTATCATGGCACAGGTAAAAGGCAGGTTAGCAGTGCTTACGGGCGGCGGTGACTGCCCGGGATTGAACGCAGTTATCAGAGCGGTTGTTAAGACTGCGCTTAAGAACGGTTATGAAATTTATGGTATAGAAAACGGATTCAATGGTTTGATTACCGGAACGATGAAACTAATGGATTATGCGTCTGTATCAGGGATTCTTCCGCGTGGAGGAACGATCTTAGGAACGACTAACCGTGATAACCCCTTCCACTTTGCCGTGGAAGAAAACGGCAAATATGTTTTTTATGATAAGCGCGAAGAAGTTGTAAAAAACCTGCGTGACAGGAATATTGAAGCGCTTGTGGTTATTGGCGGGGACGGCAGCCTCAATATCGCAGCCAAACTTGCTGCGGAATGCGATGTTAAAGTGGTGGGAGTGCCCAAGACGATTGACAATGATTTGCAGTGTACGGAGCGCACATTCGGCTTTGACACGGCAATGGCAATGGCGACAGAAGCATTGGACAGGCTGCACACAACGGCAGAATCACATCACCGCGTAATGGCTCTTGAAGTTATGGGCCGTTATGCCGGGTGGATTGCCCTGCATTCAGGAATTGCGGGCGGTGCGGATGTAATTTTGCTGCCGGAAATCCCTTACGATATAAATTCTGTGCTGAGAAAGATTGAGGAGCGCAGAAAAAGCGGTAAAAAGTTCAGTATTATTGTTGTGGCTGAAGGTGCGAAACCGATTGGAGGTGAGCTGTCCGTAGCCAGAGTAGTTGAAGGAAGTTTTGAACCCCTCCGCCTTGGCGGGGCAGGCGAAAAACTCGTACGTGAAATTGAAAATCGGACAGGAATTGAATCGCGGTGTACAGTATTAGGTTATTTACAGCGCGGCGGATCGCCTACAGCGTTTGACAGGGTGCTTTCCACCCGCTACGGTGTAGCAGCAGCCGAGGCTTGCATACGCAAGGAATACAACGTAATGGTGTCACTGCAAGGCGACAAAATTGTAACGGAACCTATTGCTAAGGTCGCCGCACAACCACGGTTAGTCCCGTTAGACAGTGAAATTATACGCACAGGAAGGCAAATGGGTTTGTGCTTCGGTGACTGAAGCCTCGTGAAACGGATTTTTCAGCAGCAACGATATACAGAAGGCAGCGGTTATGGACGCCGCTGCCTTTACTTTTGCCTGTTTAAGGTTATTTTAATATTTAAGTATTATATTTTTAGTTGGCGGATTGCCGGAATAATAGTATAATTAAAATATTATATACTAAAGCCATTGCGGCGGAAGGCAGATGAACATGGACAACAATTTAATTGCAGTGATTATAGGCATTGTGGAAGGCGTTACCGAATTTTTGCCGGTATCGTCAACCGGACATATGATAATAGTTGGCAATATGCTTGGCTTTGACGGCCCTGTTGCCGATTTGTTTGATGTATTTATTCAGCTTGGCGCAATACTTTCGGTGGTTTTTATTTACAAAGAACGCTTTGCACGCTTTTTTACAAAAGAAGGCTGGCAGCCTGATAAGGGACTCAGCGTATGGCATGTGGCAGCAGGAATCGTACCCGTAATGGGCGTTGCTTATCTGGGGTACAGTTATATTAAAACCTACCTTTTCTCGCCGTTTACGGTAGCTGTAGGGCTTGTTCTGGGTGCTTTCTGGATGATGTTTGCCGAATATAAAACCAAAGACAGGCAGCACCAGCTTGAAAATGACATTGATAAACTTACATTAAAACAGGCCGCTGTTGTCGGCGCTTTTCAGCTGCTTTCGCTGTGGCCCGGTTTTTCTCGCAGCGGCAGCACCATTGCCGGTGCCCTGCTTGTGGGTTTAAGCCGTGAGGCGGCAGCTTCCTTTGCATTTTTAATTGCCGTGCCGCTGATGTTTGCAGCCTGCCTGTATGATTTGATGAAGAACATGCACCACCTTACAGGCAGTGAATTTCAGATGCTGGCCATCGGTTTTGTAACGGCTTTTATCGTTTCTTACTTTTCCGTTTTATGGTTTTTGAAATTTTTGAACAAATATAGCTTGACAAGTTTCGCATATTATCGTATTATACTTGCTGTAGCTGCTCTTTGGTATTTCTACTTTTAAAAGATTTTGAAAAAAATCTAAAAAATAAGTAAAAATACTGTTGACAAATGGTTAAACATAATGTAGAATATCATTTGTCACTAGCGAGTGCTGGCATAGCTCAACAGGTAGAGCAGCTGACTTGTAATCAGCAGGTTGTGGGTTCAAGTCCTATTGCCAGCTCCAAAATATGGAGAGGTTCCCGAGTGGCTAAAGGGAGCAGACTGTAAATCTGCCGCGTTTCGCTTCGTTGGTTCGAATCCAACCCTCTCCACCAACTTTCATCGCGGGGTGGAGCAGTTGGTAGCTCGTCGGGCTCATAACCCGAAGGTCGTTGGTTCAAGTCCAGCCCCCGCAACCAAATTCAGTTAGGACGCTGATGTAGCTCAGTCGGCAGAGCGTATCCTTGGTAAGGATAAGGTCACCAGTTCAATCCTGGTCATCAGCTCCAAATAAATATGGCGGCGTAGCTCAGTTGGCTAGAGCATGCGGTTCATACCCGCAGTGTCCGCGGTTCAAATCCGTGCGCC